>ERZ791667.64-NODE-64-length-82768-cov-6.12246_pt1 | contig 82768 bp, 64 predicted proteins | sample MGYA00509959_ERZ791667 | MGnify/ENA primary metagenome ERZ791667 (study PRJEB30046, sample SAMN00715196) | human gut metagenome | study: EMG produced TPA metagenomics assembly of the A metagenome-wide association study of gut microbiota in type 2... | reverse complement strand
TTAAAGAGTTCTGCTGTCTGATACAAGAGGATAAATTGAATTGATAGAACTCACCTTTAATTGAATATCCATAATATCTTTTTTTAAATGTTTCGTTTTTCAGAGTTCATGTTCTACCGCCGCAGTTCAGCCTCCTCCAGTTCATGGCTCAAAGGGCAACGGGTGCGGAAGTCGTATTGCGTCAGGCTGCGTAAACCGTAATACAATGTCCAGTATGTTCTCATGGAAGAAATGTAACTGCGCTGTGCCGCATCCTTTTCGCTGGTGGCCGCATTCAGATCCAGAATGGTGGATTTGCCCGAAAGATAGAGTTTCAGCGCCACTTCGTAACGCCTCCTGGCGGTCTGCTCCGTACGCACCGCAATAGCCACCTGACGGGCCTGAAGATTAAACTGCCGCACCATTTTGCGCACATTCTGCTCAAAGTCGTCCACAGCCTGACTGACCTGTGTTTCGGTCAGTTCCATCTGCGAGCGGGCCACCCTTACCCGTCCGCGGCCACGCCCCCAGTCCAGAATCGGGAAAGCCAAGGACACCCGCACATACTGCTGGTTCAGCGGATCGCGGTAAGAGTCCTGAAAACGGTCGGCTGTCTGCGACAGTCCGAACTGCATATACAGATCGGCTTTCAGTCCGCGCGAAGCTTTTGCCGAGGCAAGATTGCTCTTGCTCTCCAAGATACGACGCTTGAAGTTCTCGGGTTCGGGACTGTTTTCGTACGCCAGACGCAAAGCCTCATCTATCGGCACTTCAAAAGGTATGATGCTGTCGGTGGGAAGCACCTCAATATCCTGCCGGTCGCCCAATCCTAAAAAGGAACGGAGCGTCTGCATGGCATCTTCCACATCCATACGTGCCTGCATCACATTGGCTTCTTCATTCAGCTTATTTACCTCCAGCTGCAGCATTTCATTCTCCGTAATGCTGCCGATGCGGTAACGCCCCTGCGCATAGCGCCAGAGCGTATCGGCCGAAGCCTGATTGGAAAGGGCAATGTTCAGATTGGTCTGTGCCGAAGCCAACGCATAAAAGTAATTGCAGGTCTGCGATGCGATCAGCTCCAAGGTTTCGGCATACGACTTCTGCGCCTCACGGTAACGCACCGGTTCGATACGCCGGTTCCATTTCAGACTGTTGTATCCGAAGAAGGACTGGTTGTAACCGATGGAAAAGGGTTTCGTATTATAAGAGGTAGTCCGTCCGCCCAACTCGTCCATCCGGTTTACGGAAGACTGGAGGAACAGATTACCGCCCGTGAACCACACATTCTGGCTGATGGTCAGCGACAGGTCGGTGTTCAGAGTATTCTGCGCCTTGAACTGTTCCGTACCGTCAGGCTGCGTCACCCGGTTGATCTGACGGTTCAGATAAGGGTCGGAAGAAAGGCTCACCTCGGGCAGATAGTTGGCCTTGAAAGAACGGTAGTTCCAATAAGCCGACCGGTAGGTATGCCGGGCAGCCTGTGCGTCGGGCGATGCCTTCTGGGCCTGAAGAATGGCTTCGGCCAAAGTGAAGGTCCGTTTGGTATCTTGGTCCTCGGCCAGCAGCGGAAGTGTTCCGACCAGCCATGCCGAAAAAAGCAGGAGTAAATGTTTCATGGTCTTCTTGTTTTTCGTCTGTTTTTCTCCTTTAGACATTCAAAAACCGTGCCAAACGAATAATCCACTCAACAACAGCAAGTTGGCAAAAAGGCTAATTTAAAACGCCGTGCGATTCCGCACAAAAATCGTGCGGAAACGCACGCACAACACAAGCAGAAATGTTTTATCTTTGTCCCATAGAAAAACAGGAAACCATAAAAACATAAAAAAAGATGATGACTAAGGATGGAAAAATACTGATTATAGACGACAACGAAGATGTGCTCTTCGCCCTGAATCTGCTGCTGGAACCGGTATTCGAGAAGATAAAGGTTACCACACAGCCGGACCGCATCCGCTATTTCATGGAAACCTATCAGCCGGACGTAATTCTGCTGGACATGAACTTCTGCCGGGATGCCATCAGCGGACAGGAAGGCTTTGAATATCTCGGGCAGATTCTGACGATAGACCCGCAGGCTGTCGTGGTGTTCATGACAGCGTATGCCGACACGGAGAAAGCCGTGCGCGCCATCAAGGCGGGCGCCACCGACTTTATCTCCAAACCGTGGGAAAAAGAAAAACTGCTGGCCACCCTCTCCTCGGCGCTCAAGCTCAGTCAGTCCAAAAAGGAAATTGACCGTCTGCAGGAACAGGTATCGGCTCTGAAAGAAGGCGACGAACTGCCGGAACTGATCGGAGAATCTCCGGCCATGCTTCAGGTCAAGGAAACCATCTATCAGTTGGCAGATACGAACGCCAATATCCTGATCTTGGGAGAAAACGGTACGGGCAAGGACGTTGTGGCCCGCATGGTGAAACACTTCTCGCCGCGCCGCCATGAGGCACTGATCACCATCGACTTGGGCAGCATCCCCGAACAGCTGTTCGAAAGTGAACTTTTCGGATACGAGAAAGGAGCCTTTACCGATGCGCGCACGTCCAAACCGGGACGTATGGAAATGGCTTCGGGCGGTACACTCTTTTTGGATGAAATCGGTAACCTGTCGCTTCCCATGCAGGCCAAGTTGCTTACGGCTCTGGAAAAGCGGTGCATCACCCGTCTGGGTGCGGTGGAAACGCGCGACATCGACATCCGCCTCATCTGCGCCACCAATGCCAACCTCACCGCACAGGCTCAGGAAGGCAGTTTCCGTCAGGATCTGCTCTACCGCATCAACACCATTGAGCTGCACATCCCGCCTTTGCGTGAGCGTGGTGAGGACATCATCCTGCTGGCCATGCACTTTCTGAAGCTGTATAACCGGAAATATAAAAAGAACATTACGGGACTGAGCCGCGAAGCCAAAAGCAAACTGATGAAATACAACTGGCCGGGCAATGTGCGCGAGCTGCAACACATCATGGAGCGCGCCGCCATTCTGAGCAATAATCTGGTGCTGCGTCCCGAGGACCTGCTGTTGCCTTCCGACCGGATGAAGGAACAAAAGGAAACGGAACTGGAAGAACTGAATCTGGAGAAGCTGGAACGGCGCGCCATAGAAAAGGCGGTGCGTCTCAGCAACGGTAATCTGACCTATGCCGCCGAACTGTTGGGCATCACACGCTTCGCCCTCTACCGGAAAATGAACAAACTGAATCTCTAAAACCGACGAGCCATGAAAACGTATTCCTTTTATATCATTACCCACATCACCGGCATTGTGGCCTGCAGTCTTTTAGGCGCATTTTTGGGTACCCGCCATCTGTGGTTCTCCGTGACGGGCTGTGCCCTGCTGCTTCTGGTGCTGGCCATCCGGCTCTATCGCATCCAGATGCGGCAGACCAAGATGCTGCAACGGATTGTGGAGTGCGTCAGGTCGCAATCGCTCTCCGAAAGGATCACCGCTCCATTCGAGAGCCGCACCATCGTACATCTGGCGCGGGAACTGAGCGTGCTGCTTCAGGATCAGAAAGAGAAAATGCAGAAGGAAGAAGCCCGTTTCCGCTACTACGAACAGTTGCTTCAGGAGGTGGATACCGCCCTGATTGTGGCCAACGCACAAGGCATCGTGGAATGGTGTAACTGTTCCGCCACCCGCCTGTTCGGCAGATCGGTACGTCTGCCGGAGTGCATCTGTCAGGCTCTGGCCGAAGGACAAGAGGTGATGCACTATGAACACGAAGGCCGGCCGATGGATCTGGCTCTGTCGCAAAACCGCATGCTGGTGCAGGGACGCGAGTGCCGCATCATCAGTCTGAAGAATCTGCACGGCACTCTGAACCGCACGGAAATGGAGGCCTGGCAGAAACTGATCCGGGTGCTGACGCATGAGATCATGAATTCCATCACTCCGATCATCTCCCTGTCGGACACACTGTGCGAACGGAGCAGCGAAGGCCCGCTGAGCGAATCGGCACAGCAGACCCTGCAACAGGGGTTGGGCATCATCCACCGGCGCTGCAAGGGACTGATGGAGTTTGTACAGAATTACCGTAAGCTGACACGCATCGCTCCGCCCGTAAAGACACCCATTGAGATAAGCGCCTTTCTGAAAGACCTGCAACGGCTGGTTGGCGGCACAGACATCCGCTTCACGGACGATACGCCCGCCGGCTGCGTCTGGCATGCCGACCGCGCCCAGATGGAACAGGTGTTCCTCAATCTGCTGAAGAATGCCCGCGAGGCCTGCCGCAACCGTACGGCACCGGAAATCATCGTGCGCGCCTGCAAACAAAAAAAGCGGATTATATTCACCATAAAAGATAATGGAGAAGGCATCCTGCCGGAAGTACGCGAACGGATCTTCGTTCCCTTCTTCACCACCAAGCCCAACGGTTCGGGCATCGGCCTGAGCCTGTGCCGCCAGATCGTTACCCTGCACGACGGCTGCATTCTGGTTCATTCCGAACCGGACCGCGGCAGTGAGTTTGTTCTGGAGTTTACAGAATAAATACCCGAACTCTGGATAATGATGTTTTACTTACAGGGAAGTAATAGATTACCCCCGGCGCAGTAATTCCTTACTGTGCCGGGGGTAATTTCATTTTATCCTCTTCCGTTTACCGGATCATAAAAGTTACCGTATAACCGCTCACCGGTCTTTCGGCCAGCGTAAGCATATATCCCTGACGAACCATCAGCTGACGCGACAAGGACAGTCCGATGCCCGAACCAGTTTTCTTAGTCGTAAAGAAAGGAACGAATATCTCACAGGCCACATCCGCCGGAATAGGCTGTCCGTTGTTGCTGACATAAAGACCGTCGCGCCAACGGATATCCATCTTCGTGGCACCGGCTTCAAGGGCATTCTTCACCAGATTAATCAACACCTGCCGCCACATATTCTCATCCAGACTGAGGATGACGGACGGATCTACATTCAGATGCCATTCCAAATCGGGATAGAGCGCCCGGATGCTTTCCACAAAGGGACACAAGACCACCTCTTCGAGATTAGGCTCCTGCAGACTGGTCAGCTTACGATAGCTGTCTACAAAAGCCGAGAGTCCGCAACTGGTTTCATAAATGGCCCGGATGCCTTCTTCGTAAAAACTGCCCTTGATCTTGGGATGATTCAGATACGCCTGACTGATGCTGGAGATAGGCGCTGTGGCATTCATGATTTCATGCGTCAGCACACGTGTCAGGCGTTGCCAGGACTCCACTTCATTTTGGGCCAACAAACGGCTGATGTCCTCGCTCAGATCATTCACCGTACGCTGGAGCGCACGCTCGCCGAAGAACAGTCCCTTGACCGGCAAGCGGTGAGCAAAATCACGGTTGCGCACCGCCTCCCGGAGCAGAAAGGCCCGCTCCTCAAGCAGTTTCTGATGGCGGTAGAACCAGATTCCGGCCCACAGAACAACTATCCCGACAATCACCACACCGTAAATCATCATCGCTTCATTTTGGCATAAAGGGTTTGCCGCGTAATGCCGAGCAGTTCCGCAGCTTTACTGATATTTCCATGACACTTGTCCAGAACCTTGTGCACATGCTCCAGCTCCACCTGTTCCAATGGAGCCACCTCCCGACTGTTGTCAATGGCATCCTTCAGCACACGCACCAGTTCTTCGTTGTCCCACGGCTTTGTCACAAAATCCACAGCCCCGGTTTTCAGTCCGCGCACCGCCAGTTTCACATCGGCATAAGCTGTAACCAGCACCACAGGAATATCGGGATGTTGGCGGTGAATCATCCGGAGCCAAAGCAGTCCGTCCTGCCCCGAATTCACGCCAAGCGTAAAATTCATATCCAGAAGAATCACATCTATTGTTTCCTGATTCAGCGTCACCATAATACTGTCGGGTTTGGACAAAGTGATAATCCGCTCAAAGACACCGTCGAGACAGATTTTCGCGGCGGTCAGAATCGCCGGATTGTCATCCACAACCAGAATTGTTCCGTAATTTGCCATATATATAATGAATCGTATTAAATTATTGTTTTCCTATCGCATGTTGTTCCTTAACACAGTTCAAAGATAACAAATTCCGGAATAGCCCCCACCCTGCCATCGTCATTTTAATCGGGCCGGCAACAGTTTGTATGATTATCATACAGCAAAGTGTATGATAATCATACAAACCGCTGTTACGCCCTTCCGAAAGCATGGCCAGCCCAAATTCTCCCCCTACTTTTGTGCAAACCTCAAACAAAAATGACGATGAAAAAACAAACTATTCTATTTCTGATGCTCGCGATAATGTTCGGAGCAACCTCAGCCCAAGGCCAGAGAACCCGTTCCATTTCCGGACTGGTGAAGAATCTTTTTACAAACGAAAATATAAACAATGTCAAGGTGTATCTGCTCCAAAAGGACAGTACTGCAATAGACTCCATGAATACCGGTTCTGGATATTTCCGGATGCCATGGGAGAAACCGGGGGAATACTTGCTCCGTTTTGAGCACGAAGATTTTGAAACGGCTTACCACCCCATAACCGTCAAATTCTACCGGAGAGCGCCGAACACCGATCTGGGATTCTTTTACATGCGCAAAAAATATGAACTGAAAGAACAGGTCATGGATGAGATTGTGGTCAAGGCCACCAAAGTGAAGTTCTACATGAACGGAGACACCGTGGTGTATGACGCGTCTGCTTTCCGGCTGGCCGAGGGTTCCATGCTGGACAAGCTCATCGAGAAACTGCCAGGCGTGGAAATCAAGGACGACGGACGCATCTTTGCCAAAGGCAAGTTCGTGACCAGCCTGCTCCTGAACGGCGAAGCGTTTTTCGGCAACAACAGCAAGGTGCTTCTGGAAAACCTGCCGGCCATGACCGTGGACAAGGTTAAAGTGTATAATAAAAAAGACAAATTCAACGAAGCGATGCAGCTCAAGGCCGATGAAGGCAATCTGGTGATGGATGTACGCCTCAAAAAAGAATATTCCACCGGGTATGTCGGAAACATGGAAGGGGGATATGGAACAGACAATCGCTACATGGGACGTCTCTTCGCCTCACGCTTCACACCTTTCTCAAGGATCTCGGTTCTCGCCAACGTGAACAACCTGAATGATGAGCGCACACCGGGTGCCAACAGCAACTGGACTCCGGGAAACAACACCAACGGGCTTCAGGAGCGACAAATCGCGGGCATCAACCATTTTCTTACGGACAACAAGATATACAAGTCGAGCACGAATGTGCAGGTTACCCATCTCCATGCGGACAACCGGCAGAGAACAAGCGGCGAGAACTTTCTGGCAGAAGGAAACACTTTCAAGGAAAGCTCTTCCAATAGCCGGAATGACTCCTGGCAGATGAATGCCAGTCATGGGCTGGAGATAAACCGGTTGCAGGAAAAGGGAAAGCTTCAGCTGACAACCAATACGTCTTTCTCTTACAACAAGAACAAAACGGAGGGAACATCCACGGGAGCGAATTTCAGTGTCAATCCGGAGAATCTGGGAAATGTGATGGACAGTCTGTTCCTGGAAGGAAACAATTTCGATTTCTATAAATATCTGCTGATGAGGGGGTACGCTGATTACATTTATAAGGGTGACCATATGAACGCCAAATTCAACGGAGTCTTTTCCAAACAGATTGCCCACACCTACGACTTTCTGAGAATATTTCTGGACGCTTCCTGGAACAAGGCCGATTATGATATCTTCCAAAGAATTTATTACAACTATCCGAACAACCAGACCGCAACGACCGATTACCGGAACATGTACCGGGATACGCCGCAAAAGTCCTACAATTACTCCGCACGGGCGGAATACCGCTTCTACCTGCCCACACGGACCCAGTCGCTCGACCTGACTCCTTACTACCAGTACGGACAGAGCTTCAACTCCGGCAGCGAACGTATTTATCAGCTGGGAGAATATGGCGCATGGGGATTCCCAAACGGGCACGACATAGGCATCATTCCTTCTACAGAGGATTCTCTGTATCAGGTGCTGGACGTTCAGAACAGCTACAATCAGGGACGGCATGACTTCAAGCACAAGCCGGGCGTGCGTCTGGCCTGGGACAACTTCAATACAGAGAAGAAGCACAAATGGTCCGTATACATCGAGCCTCCCGTGCGCATCGAGCATTATGCCATGGATTACCAAAGAAACAAGCTGGATACAACCATCACCCGGAATGTCGTTTTCTTTGAGCCGTATGTCAAGCTGACTCACAAGACCAAGGACAAACGCGATGATCTCTCATTTATTTATCGCACCTATTCCTTTGCTCCGGACCTGAACAGCCTGGTCAGCGTCGTGGATGACAAGGATCCGATGAACACCATCTACGGCAATCCGGATCTGAAGAACACGACCATCCATGACGTGTATCTGACTTATTCCAACTTCCTGAAAGGGCAGCGCACGGTTTCCGCCAATCTGACTTACAGCTACAGCAAGAATGCCGTGATTATGGGATACAGCTACGACCGGAACACGACCAAAAAGATTTCCCGCCCGGAAAACATCTCCGGACGCTGGAACACGCAAATGAGTCTCGGATTCTCCAGTCCGGTGGACAAGCAGAAAAAGATCACCCTGTATACCAATACCAACGCCACTTATGTAAACAGTGTGGATCTCTTCGGCGAAGACCAGACCTACCGCGTGATGAAGTACAAGGTGAAATCACTCTACCTGACAGAGAACCTGAGAGCGGAAATGCGCTACGACAAATGGTCCGTGGGACTGAAAGGAGTGGCGACCTGGACACACAGTAATTCGGAAAGAAAAGACTTTGAAACCATCAATGCCGTGGACTTCAACTATGGAATGACCGGAAGAGTGGAGCTTCCTTGGGGTATGGAAGTCAATACCGACCTGACCATGTTCAGCCGCAGAGGATATACCTCGGCAGATATGAATACCAACGAGCTGGTGTGGAACATGCGTATCGCCAAAAAGATGATGGACGGTAACCTGTCCGTGATGCTGGACGGATTCGACTTGTTGGGACAGCTCTCCAGTGTACGGAACGTGATCACTGCGGAAGGCCGGACAGAGACCTGGAACAACGTCATCCCCCGCTATGCCCTGCTGCATGTGGTATACCGGTTTAATGTAAACAAGAAAAAGTAATAAAAAGAAGTATCAACCAAAACATTCATATAATAGCAATAAATTAAATAATAAATATTATGTAAATAACATTGACTGTATTCTGAAAAAGCATAACTTTGCATCATTATTATCGGTGAATACTATTATAATTGAACCCAGTAGCTATGGAAATCCCATACTACTGGGGCTTTCTGATAAATTTGGAATGTTATAAACACCCCAAATGCCCGATAAGCAAACAAAAGACAATATGAATAATTCAATATAAAAAGTAGAATTAATATTCCATGTCCATGAAATATTTGCTTTATTTCTTCCGTAGATACAAGCTGGCCAGCCTGCTTAACCTTTTGGGATTAAGTATGGCTATTGCCCTATTCTACCTGTTTCAGACACAAACAGAATACAACCGCAATTACAATACCAGCCTGAAAGATTATCAGCGAACCTATCGGGTAGAAACCTCCTCATTTACCTCACAGCCTTATGACTGGAATATCGTGTTTCCGATAGAGATTGTTTCATACTGGCAGAACCTGCCTCATATAGAACAGATCAGCAGTCTGTGCGCCTTGACGGAACAAGTCGAAACGGAATACAAGGGCATGTCCTACCAACTCAGTTATCTGGATCTGGGTTCGAATGCCATTGGTTTTTGGGGAATCAGGATGCAGTCCGATGCAAACAGTGCACAAACAGACCTACCTGAATATATCCTCAGCGAAAAAACAGCCCGAAGGATATTCGGAGCAGAGAATCCCATTGGAAAAACCTTGTTTATTACAGAAGAAAACCGTAAACGTCCGGTAACCATTCAGGGCATTTATCAGGACTTTCCGGACAACAGCTCCATAAAAAACGGACTTATCCGTCGCAGGGAGCATTTTCACTTAGGAAACTGGAGCAATTGGAAGTATGAAATTTTTGTACGTCTGGACGATCCTAAAAACAAAATATCCGTAGAAAAAGCCCTGACAGAAAGTTTCTTTCAGTCTTCTAAAAAAGACTCTTTCCGGTTGCTTCCTGTCCAGCAAGCAAACTTCAACAAACTTACTCAGGCAAACGGAAGCAGGTATCGTCCTTCAGACCACATGATGTCCATCATCTCCATTCTCGCCCTGCTTGTCGGCCTGTTTAACTTTACGAACTTCTCTCAGGCACAGGCACCGCTGCGTATGCGCAGCATGATCACCCGCAAAGTGATGGGAGCCTCCACGGCCAGCTTGCGCCGGGAAATGGTGCTGGAGAATATCTTCCTGTCGGCAGTAGCCTTAGCCGGTGCAGCCTTGCTGATTCTGATCTTTCAGAAAAGTCCGGAATGCATGAGTCTGGTTTCAGGTGACATCAGTTTTCAAAATCACGGGCAACTGACAGGCATCACCTTGCTCACCACATTAGGAATTGGAATCCTGTCGGCTCTGTTTTCTGCCTGGTATGCCACCTCCATCCCATCGGCTCTTGTGCTTAAAGGTTCATTCGGACAGTCACCACGCGGAAAGAAACTGCGCTGGATCATACTTACCGGCCAGTTTGTTGTGGCCTTTGCCATGACTCTGTATGCACTGGTCATGACCGGGCAGACACATTATATTTTCAATGCCGACTATGGCTTCAATAAGGATAAAGTGCTCTATGCCCAAATCCCGGATGCGGCCATAAACAAGAAAGATTATCTGAAACAGGAAATTACCCGACTTCCCTTTATAAAAAGCAGCAGTTTCGCTGCAAATATATTGGGAAACGCCGACCTGTATATGTACTGGGGACGTGGAAGCGGAAACCATCGCATATCTTTCCAGGCCCTGTGTGTGGACGCAGACTTCCTGAAAACCATGGATATTAAGATCGCAAAAGGACGAGATTTCAATCCACAGGACAGTAAAGGTGCCTATATCCTGAACCAAACCATGAGCCGGAAATTTCCCTGGCTTTCACTGAACCAACCAATAAATAAAAATATCAAGGATTGGAACACCCCGGAAGGGCATTATCCGGTGGTGGGCATCTGCGAAAACTATAAACTCACCTCCATGCGCTATGACAGCCATACGATTCCTGCCGCGTTTGTCATCATGGGCCCCGATATGGCCGACTGGGGCGACCGCAATAAAAAGATCTTTGTACGCATCGCCCAAGGATACGACAAGCTGGAGGCCAAGAAACAATTGGAACAACTGATCAAACAGTTGGATACGGAAGAGAGTTGCGAATTCCGATTCCTGGACGAAGATCTGCAGATTACTTACGAAGAAGAATTCCTGTTCATTGCCCAAGTAAGATTCTTCGCCTTCATCTGTATCTTCATCACGCTCATCGGAGTATTCTGCCTCACGCTCTTTGAAACGGAATACCGGAGAAAGGAAATAGCCATCCGAAAGATTATGGGCAGCACGGTACATGAAGTACTTCTGCTCTTTGCCGGACGCTATCTGATTCCTCTGCTTGCAGCCTTTGTGCTTGCCGCTCCGATCGGCTACTTGATCAGCACAAAATGGTTGCAGAACTTTGCCGAGCATACCCCGATATACTGGTGGTTCTTCCCATTGGCCTTTCTGATGGTCAGCACTGTGGTAGTCCTGACCGTTGTCTTGCAGAGCGGACGTGTGGCCACAGAAAATCCGGTAAACAGTATCAAAACAGAATAAGTCCAATACATTTTCAAACCTTGGCAGCACCACATTGTATGATTATTATACGACCGACTGTATGATTATCATACAATGTGGTGCTGTGTTCTTCCTTTTTCTTGTCCGCCGCCGGTCGGAGCCGTATCTTTGAACTGAAAACTTAAAACAAGAAACACCATGTCTAAACGAAACCTTATCGGATTCATCTGGCTTCTGCTGACCGGAAACATCCAGGCACAGGAAACTTCCGGCACAGTCTGGAGCATGGAACAGTGCATGGATTACGCTGTGGAGCATAACCATCAGGTACGGCAGCAAGTCTATAATCTGAATGACTACCAATCGCAACGCACCCGTTCTATCGGCTCTTTCCTGCCCTATGTAAGCAGTTATATCAATGTGCAAAACAATTTCGGACGTGCCATCGACCCACATACCAATACATACACCGATGTCAGCACCTTCTCCAACGGATACAGTCTTTCCGCTTCCCTATCCATTTTTGAAGGATTCCGCCGTCTGCACCAGCTCCGTATGGCCAAAGCCCAGATCCTTTCCGGCAAACAGGCTCTTCAGATGCAAAAAGAGAATGTGGCACTGAATGTGCTGAAAGCCTATCTGGATGCCATTTACTATCAGGAAACACTCCGCATTGCCCGCCGGAAACTGGAACAGAGCAAGGCTCTGCTTCATCAGACCCAGGTGATGATGGAAGTAGGACGGAAAGGAGAAGCGGAATGGAAACAGATGCAGGCCAGTCTGGCCGCCGACGAATTTGAAACAACGCATCAGCAAAACCTGCTCGACCAGGCTTTGCTGACTCTGAAAAGAGAAATGAATTATCCCACCGGCGACCCGCTGATTCTTGTTTCCTCTGCCGACTGGCACTGTGAAGCCCGCTCCGCATCTACCGACTCCATATACCAATATGCCCGAAACACACAGCCTAAAATCCTTCAGGCCCAGACCGCACTGAAGATGGCTGAATACAATCTGAAAACAGCCAAGGCAGACCTTTACCCTTCGCTGTCGTTGAATGCCGGCGTATCTTCCTCATTCTTCAAGAACATGAATGATAAAAACGCCAGAGCCTTTCAGGAACAGATGCGGAACAATGCCGGTCAATATCTCTCGGCCACACTTTCCATTCCTCTGTTTAACCGGACAAACACTCTGTCTTCCATTCGGGAAAGACAGAACAGACTGGAGCAGGCCAAGGAAAATCTGGAATACGAGCAGCAGGAACTGCAACGGCTGATTACGGAAGTTGTGGCCGACTGGGAGAACGCATATCAAGAAATCAAGAAGATGGAACAGGAAGTAGAGGCCGACAGCATTGCCGCAGAAATCACCATCCGTAAATGGGAAGAAGGATTAGCCTCTCCCATCGATGTCCAGACCGTTACGGTCGCCCTTCTTCAGAGTCAGGCACAGCAGTTGCAATGTCGCCTGAACCTGTACTATAACACCCGATTGTTGAACTATTATCAAGGAAACGCCTTATGGACCGAAAAATAAAAAAAACAAATCCTGTTTACCGCTATCTTCTTTATGGCGCAGCTGCCGTCGCCCTGATTACCGGCCTGATGTGGCTGGTGCTCGACAGCCAGACACAGGCAGTAAAAGCTTCCAAGAAGCAACAGACCATCAGTCGGGTAACCCGAGGACTTTTTAAAGACTACGTACGACTCAACGGACAGGTGGTGCCCATTCAGGTGGTGCAGGTATCTCCGGAGGAAGGCGGCATTGTCCGCGAGAAGATCATCGAAGAAGGAAGCAAGGTGAAAAAAGGAGACATCATCCTGAAATTGAGCAACAGCAATCTGGATTTGCAGATTCTCAATGCGGAAGCGGAACTGGCCGAAAAGCAGAATCTGCTTCGGAACACCCAGATCACCATGCAGCAGGATCTGCTGAACAACCGTACGGAACGGATCTCGCTCGACATGGATGTGCGGCGCAAAAAGAGAAACTATGAACAGAACAAACGGCTGTATCACGAAAAACTGATCAGTCGGGAGGAATATCTGCAAAGTGAGGAGGACTATGAACTGGCACGGAAAAAGCACGGACTCATCTCGCAAAGACTGAAGCAGGACAGCATTTACCGCTCGGCACAAATGGAACAGATGGAAGAAAATCTGGCCAACATGCGGCAAAACGTGCTCATGGTGCGCGAACGCCGCGAAAAGCTGAATGTACGCTCCAGCATTGACGGCGAACTCGGTCTGCTGGATGTGGAACTCGGACAAAGCATCGGAGCCGGAGAAAAGATCGGCCAGATCAACGATCTGTCGGACTTCAAGGTGGAAGCGCTTCTGGATGAACATTACATTGACCGGGTACGGACGGGACTGACGGCCACCTTCGTACGCGATGAAAAGACCTACCGTTTACGCATCCGCAAAGTATATCCAGAGGTGCGGGATGGACGGTTCCGCATAGATATGGTCTTTGTCGGCGCACATCCGGACAAAATCCGCAGCGGACAGACCTACAACCTGAACTTGGAATTAGGAAAGTCGGAACAGGCGCTCTTGATTCCTAAAGGAACCTTCTTCCAGACCACCGGCGGAAAATGGATCTTTGTTCTGGATAAAAACGGAGAAAAGGCCTATAGGCGCCCTATCCGCATTGGACGCCAGAACCCGCAATACTATGAAGTGACCGAAGGTCTGGAACCCGGCGAGGAAGTGATCACCAGTGGATATGAGGCATTCAAAAACAATGAAATTGTGCTGCTGACCGAATAAGAGGAAATATAAGGAAACATTATAAATTTGTATCATAAAAACGAAACATCATGATTAGAATTGAGAATCTTACCAAAATCTTCCGTACGGAAGAAGTAGAAACCGTGGCCCTCAATGGAGTCAGCCTCGAAGTAAAGGACGGAGAGTTTGTTGCCATTATGGGACCTAGCGGATGCGGTAAATCCACCCTGCTGAATATTTTAGGACTTCTGGACAATCCCAATGAAGGAGAATACTGGCTGGGCGAAGAAGAAGTAAGCAAGCTGAAAGAAAAAGACAGAACCCAATACCGCAAGGGACGCATCGGATTTGTGTTCCAAAGCTTCAACCTGATCGAGGAGCTCACCGTAGAAGAGAACATTGAACTGCAGCTGAAATACCTCGGGGTGTCCAAAGCCGAACGCAAACAGCGCACACTGGACATCCTGCGCAAGGTGAACCTGAGCCATAGAGCCAAGCACTATCCGCAACAACTTTCCGGAGGACAGCAACAGAGGGTGGCCATTGCCCGGGCCGTGGTGGGGAATCCGCAACTGATTCTGGCAGACGAGCCCACCGGTAATCTGGATTCAAAAAACGGAAAGGAAGTGATGGAACTTCTGAGCCAGCTGAACAGCGAAGGAAGCACCATCGTGATGGTGACGCACTCACAGCACGATGCCACATACGCAAAACGGATCATCAACATGTTCGACGGACAGATTGTAGAACAGATCAACGGACTACTTTAACCCATAACAAAAACAACAACGCAACCCTAAGAGAATCATGAAAGCGCTATTTTATTATCTGCGCCGCTATAAAACGGCCACACTGCTCCATCTGCTCGGACTGAGCATGGCTTTGGCGGCTTTCTACCTGTTCATGACACAGGTGGAATACAACAACACCTTCAATCATAGTCTGAAAGATTATCAGCGGACCTATCGGGTGGAATGTAGGGAAGATTCGGAATGGGCCAGCAACCAACCGGCCAACTGCGAAAACATTTGGGCACAAATACCACATATAGAAAGCAGCACCAGTCATGCGGCCTGGAGCAGTGACATGGAAATTAAGATAAACGACCATCTGTATCCAATCACATGCTATACCATAAAAAACAATGCTCTTGATTTCTGGAATATTGAATTGCTTCCCGGTTCAGACAACTGGCAGAACAAGCCCGACGGATACATTATCAGCGAAAGTTTGGCCAGACAGATATTCGGAACAGAAAACCCCGTAGGTAAGAAATTTGACATTCCACAATGGAATAATAAGAATATGACTATCATCGGAGTTTGCAAAGACTTTGCCGAAAACTGTTCTTTCAAAAACGGACTGTTTCAGGCATACGGCGAAGAACAGACATATAATGTCAGTAACTGGAGTTCCGAGATCTATCTGCGTTTGGACAATCCGATATACAAGGAACAAGTCGAAAAGGAAATGCGACATAAGATCATTGAATATTTTCAGGATGATCCGAAAGAAACAACCTTACAGTTCCGGCTCATTCCGATGGATCGGGTCTACTTTGAAGGTAGTTCCACAATTGATAAAGGAAACGCCACACTCATTTATATTCTCCTGGCTGCCTCGATCTTTGTTCTGGTCATCGGTCTGCTCAACTTTGCCAACTTCTCTCTGGCACAGGCTCCGGTGCGCATGCGCAGCATCAATACCCGCAGAGTGATGGGAGCCACTACCGCCAGCCTGCGTTGGGGGCTGATCTTGGAAAATGTGTTCTGGTCGGTAATTGCTCTGGCTGGTGCCGCTCTGTTGATCCTGGCCTTTCAGAAAAGTCCCGAATGCATGAATCTGGTTTCCGGAAACATCAGTTTCCAGAAACACGGACAGCTGGTTTGCATCACTCTGTTCGCCACATTGGGTATAGGTGTCCTGTCAGCTCTGTTCTCTGCCTGGTATGCAACATCCTTTCCGCCAGCTCTCGTATTTAAGGGCTCGTTCGGCCTGTCGCCACGTGGCAAGATGCTGCGCTTGACCATGCTTACCGTGCAGTTTGTTGTGGCCTTTGCCCTGGCTCTGTATGTTCTGATCCTGACTGGACAAGCACATTATATCTTCAACGCCGACTATGGTTTCAATAAGGACGAAGTGCTCTATGCCCAAATACCCCGTGAAGCCATGAACAAGAAAAACTTCCTGCGAGAAGAAATCAACAAACTTCCATTTGTGAAAAGCAGCAGCTTTGCAGCGGATATATTAGGCAACGCCGACCAATATATGAGCTGGGGACGCGGAAATAATGAAAACCAGATTTCTTTCTATGCCTTATTTGTAGACGAAAAATTCCCGGAAACTATGGATATAAAAATAGCCGAAGGACGAAATTTCAATCAAAACGACCGGAAAGGCGCCTATATTCTCAACCAGGCTATGGTTCAGAAATATCCCTGGATCAAACTGAATCAGCCCATCAATGTCAATATAAAGGATTGGAACAGTCCGGAAGGGCATTATCCGGTGGTAGGCATCTGCGAGAATTATAAACTCACCTCCATGCGCAACGACAACAATACCATACCTGCCGGATTTATCATCATGGGACCCGATATGATGGACAACTGGGGCGACCGCAATAAAAAAGTCTTTGTACGCATCGCCGACGGATACGACAAGCTGGAAGCCAAGAAGCAGTTGGAACAACTGATCAAGCAGCTGGACACGGAAGAGACGTGCGAGTTCCGATTCTTGGATGAGGATCTGCAGATTACCTATGAAGAAGAATTCCGGTTCATTGCCCAGGTAAAATTGTTTGCTTTCATCTGTATCTTCATCACACTTATTGGTGTGTTCTGCCTCACCTTATTTGAAACAGAATACCGGAGAAAGGAAATAGCCATCCGAAAGATTATGGGCAGCACGGTGCACGAGGTGCTTCTGCTCTTTGCCGGACGCTATCTGGTTCCCCTGCTTGTAGCTTTCGTGATTGCTGCTCCAGTCGGCTACTATATCAGCACAAAGTGGTTGCAGAATTTTGCTGAGCATACCCCGATATACTGGTGGTTCTTCCCATTGGCCTTTCTGATGGTCAGCGCCGTGGTACTCCTAACCGTTGTCTTGCAAAGTGGACGTGTTGCCACAGAGAATCCCGTGAACAGTATTAAAACAGAATAAACAACCAAACAACAAACATCATGAAAACAATTCGAAGTTTAGCCGATATATTCCTGCTCTCAGTAAGTCTCAACGCCTGTGCACAGTCTCAGACCGTGCAAAACAACATGCAGTACAACCATATGATCGGAAGCGGAAGCAGCGTTAACCGCCCGGTATTTTACGCCAGCAGCAAGTATATCACCCAAAAGTTAGATGCAGAAAACCTGAAGAGAATCGACATCACTTCCATCGTGCTTCGTGTCACACCAACCGACAAAGACGAGGTATCACTCCGTATACCGGAAAACCTTGCCGATCTGATCCAAACAGAAATAAACGATGACAGGCTGTATCTCAAATTCAAGGATAATGTGGAAGTTCATTACAACGATATAGAGCTTATTCTCCCCTACCGTTATTTGGAGGAAATCCAGATCATCGGCTCGGGCAGCATATATCTCAGTAAGGAAATGAACACGAATCATCTGACGGTATCCATTTCCGGCAGCGGCAGTTTCAAGGCCTCCGGCCTGAAATGCGACCAGAAGTTGAGCATGAACATAGCCGGTTCCGGGACTATGTCTTGCTCCCATATTCAAGCCGAAAGTCTGGAATGGAAAATAAGCGGATCAGGAAACATCAGCAGTTCTCAGATAGACTCTAAGGAATGTAAAATAAGCATTGCCGGTTCGGGAAATATATCCAGCTCCAAAGTAGACTCGGAAAAATGCGATGTCAGTATTGCCGGTTCGGGGAACATTCATATTGCAGGAATCCAGACAAAGGAACTGGCCGGAGCAGTAGCCGGTACCGGTATCCTGCGATTGGAAGGAGAAGCCCGGAAAGCAAACTATCAGTTCGCCGGATTCGGAGAACTTCATGCAGAGAACTGTATCGCCCAGGAAGTAACCGCGAAATGTATTAACGGTGAAATCTACTGCCGGGCCGAACAGACGCTTTATTGCGAAATAGAGCATCATGGAAAAGTATTCTATAAAGGCCAACCCAACGTGACCTATTCCAAAGATGCGCCCCAGAAATTCTAAGCAGCAAATTCACAGGCAGTCAAGAAACCGTTTCGATTTCTTGACTGCTTTTTTTAAAAACAGCCCCGAATACAGTGACTGATATCAAATAAATCCATATTTTTGCCTTCGAATGAAATACACCTTTATAAAACGAAAAAGAAATGAACCTTAAATTCCCTCTTCTGGCTCTGGCAGGCTTGCTTCCTTCCGGCCAGACCCTTGCTAAAGACCACACCAATTTCATTATTATCTTAATGGACGACATGGGATATGGCGATCTGGAAATAAACGGTGCCATAGATTATCACACTCCCAACTTCAACCGCCTGGCTCATCAGGGCATGCTTTTCACTCATTATTATGCACCGCAAGCCGTCAGCGGCGCATCACGGGCCGGACTACTGACCGGTTGTTACCCGAACAGAATCAATCTCTCGGGAGCTCCTTTCTCAGGAGCTAACTATGGAATCAATTCGGACGAAACAACGATGGCGGAAATGCTAAAGGATCAAGGTTACCGGTGCGCCATATTCGGAAAATGGCATTTAGGAGATCATCCTGATTTCCTTCCCCTGAGGCACAGTTTCGATGAATTTTATGGCATCCCCTACTCAAACGATATGTGGCCGGGCCATCCTTCCATCAAATTTCCGGATCTCCCCTTAATCGAAGGAGACAGCATCATCGCCCATAATCCGGACCAAAACCGTTTTACCCAGGATCTGACCAAGCGGGCTGTCCGTTTCATTGAGCAGAACCGAAAAAAACCGTTTTTCCTGTATCTGGCCCACCCGATGCCTCACGTTCCGTTAGCCGTATCCCCCCAGTTCCGGGGAAAAAGCAAACAGGGGCTTTATGGCGATGTGATGATGGAACTGGACTGGAGCCTGGGAGAAATTCTAAACACACTGCACTCCGAACGATTGGAGAAAAACACGCTGGTGATTGTCATTTCCGACAACGGCCCCTGGCTGAACTATGGTAACCACAGCGGCAACACCGGAGGACTGCGGGAAGGAAAAGGAACAAGCTTTGAAGGAGGGCAACGAGTGCCCTGCCTGATGTACTGGAAGAATCACATCAAACCCGGCAGCGTGTGCAACCGTCTTGTTTCCGGCATCGACCTGTTTCCCACCATTGCAGCTCTGGCGCAAGCCAAACTTCCGGAACATAAAATAGATGGAGTCGATATCACGCCCCTCTTGCAGTCTGTTCCCGATGCCAATCCCCGAACTTCGTTCCTTTATTATTATCGGAATAACGATCTGGAAGCGGTTACTGACGGAAGATATAAACTGGTATTCCCACACAAATACCGCACCTACGAGCAATATCTGCCGGGAAATGACGGTAAGCCGGGAAGAGTAAACGAGTTCTACCCTCTAAAGGAAAAAATGCTCTTTGACCTGCGACTTGATCCGGGAGAGCGGTACAACATCATCAAGCAGCATCCGGATATTGTCAAGAAGCTGGAAGCCATCGCAGACAATGCCCGGCAGGACTTAGGTGACGACCTGACCGGAGTCAAAGGAACGGGAACACGACCTATAGGCAGGGTGAAGCCGGAGAAAAAACAATGAACCATCTACAGAAAACACCTTTTAAAAAGGTTTTAAAACCCGTTTAAAGGGAAGCCGGTTTTCCGAAAAATCCTCGTATCTTTGCAGCCGGAAAAGAAATTCAAACACTCTAAAAAGAATCAGAAACCGGATGCCGCAATCAAGCATATTGGAAATCCAGAAACAGCGCCAACTGCTGGAACTGGAATACGAAAACGAAAAGCAGCAGTTTCAGAACCAGACCGAAGTGCGGGGCATTGAACGCAGTGTCCGTCAGGGACTGTGCTGGTATCCCATCAAAACGGGACGCAGCTATTACAACTCGCTCAACCAGTTTGTCATCGAACTAGAACGCACGGCCAATGAAGATCTGGAGCATCAGTTCGAACCGGGCAAACCCGTGTGCTTCTTCACACAGGACGCTTCGGGCGTGTCGCGCAAAGGCAGTGACACCGACGGCAAACTGCGCCATTTCAAATTCTTCGGTCAGGTAAGTTTTGTGGAAGAGAACCGCATGGTGGTAGCTCTGCCGGGGCCGGAAGTGGCCGACGCCTTGCAGAGTGCCTGGCGGTTGGGCGTACACCTGTCCATCGACGAAACCACCTACCGGCTGATGTTCGAAGCTCTGGACCGTGTGATGCGCGCCACCAGCGGACGGCTGGCCGATCTTCGTGAAATCTTCCACGGCAACCGTAAGGAAGAGCAGTCCAGCTTTCAGCCCCTGCGCTTTCCGTGGCTCAACAGCACACAGGAAGCAGCCGTAAACAAGGTTCTGCGGGCCAAGGATGTAGCCATCGTTCACGGACCTCCGGGCACGGGAAAGACCACCACGCTTGTGGAAGCCATCTACGAAACCCTGCACCGCGAGAGTCAGGTGCTGGTGTGCGCCCAGAGCAATATGGCCGTGGACTGGATTGCCGAGAAACTGGCCGACCGTGGTGTACCCGTGCTGCGTATCGGCAACCCGATGCGTGTGACCGACCGTATGCTGGCATGCACCTACGAACGGCGCTTCGAAAGCCATCCGCACTACACCCAGCTGTGGTCCATCCGCAAGGGCATCCGCGACCTCTATGCCCAGAAGAAACACGGTTCCGATGCCCTGCATCAGAAAATCGCCCGTCTGAAAGAACGTGCCACCGAACTGGAAATCGCCATCAACGAGGACCTCTTCAACGAGGCACGTGTCATCGCCTGCACTTTGGCAGGAAGCGCCAACCGGGCACTGATCGGCAAGAAGTTCTCTACCCTCTTCATCGACGAAGCCGCCCAGGCACTGGAACCGGCCTGCTGGATTGCCTTGCAGAAAGCCGGACGCGTCATTCTGGCCGGCGACCATCAGCAGTTGCCGCCCACCGTAAAGTCGCTTCAGGCCTTGCAGGGCGGACTGGGTAAAACGCTGATGCAAACCATCGTGGAGCGTCGCCCTGAAGCGGTATCGCTGTTGGAGATTCAGTATCGCATGAACGAGGAAATCATGCGTTTCTCCAGCGACTGGTTTTATCAGGGTCGGCTCAAGAGCGCGCCTGAAGTGAAGTATCGTGGCATTCTGGATTGGGACATCGCCATGGAGTGGTTCGACACCGATCCCGAAGGAGATGCGGACTGCGGCGAGCTGACCGACGGCATGAGCCGGAGCAACCCGAAGGAGGCGGAACAGACGCTGGACATCTTGAAACGCTATCTGGAGAAAATCGGCAAGGAACGGATTCTGGAGGAGCGGATAGACATCGGTCTGATCTCTCCCTATAAGGGACAGGTCATCCTGCTGCGCCGCATGGTGCGCCGTGATGCGTTCTTCAAGCCCTACCGCCATCTGATCAGCATCAACACGGTGGACGGTTTTCAAGGGCAGGAACGGGATGTGATTGTCATCAGTATGGTGCGCGCCAACGAACAGGGCAACATCGGCTTTCTGAGTGACCTGCGCCGCATGAATGTGGCCATCACCCGTGCCCGCATGAAACTGATCCTGGTGGGCAACCGCGAGACGCTTTGCCACAGCGCCTTCTACCGTAAACTGTATGAGTACACGGAGGGGCTGAAGGAAATGACAATCTGACAATTTGATTTCCAAAGGGCCTGAGTTTTCTGTTTTTACAGACGGATAACATAGCGTTGCAGAAAAATAAAGTCTCAGAGAACATATAACCTTATAAGATTCTGGATAACAGGAAAATATTATCAGAAATCATTTCCCCACAGAACCTTGAAAGAGAAGAAACAGAGAAGTAAAACATAGCATATCCAGCTATTTTTGAACTTTATTCTGATGATTTTTCAAAACCACCACGGTGAAAGTAGCCATTTACCGTGGTAGTTTCAGACAAATCCCGTGGTCGTTCAGCGTGACGACCACGGGATTTTTTGTATAAAATCTGCATATATGCAAGTTTTATGTGAGTTTCTTAGGAATATTTATTCGGAATTTGTTCTGGATATGAAAAAAACAAAATCTCTTTGCCAAGAGAGAAGGCAAATTTGGTTGCAAAATGAAAACATCCTATCCAGATATAATTTATTATTCAATTATTATAACTCTTGTAAAAATACTTTCAAAAAGACATATAGAACTTGCCTGAATAAAACTACAGCATCCATGTAATTATTAACTAAAAACTCACCAAAATAAAATTATAATCGTTCAACATCAATATAATGATTAAGTATAGCTGTTTCCAAAACAGAGCTAGCTCCATTCGATGAATTTCCATAGATGGCCACATAATATTTAGCGCGAGAAACAGCCACATACATCTTATTATGCCATGCAAAACTAGTAAATTGATAGTGTTCCCCATTTTCATTACGTTCAGGCGGTACACGACCTTTATCTGCTCCCAAAATGAAAACAACATCAAACTCTAGGCCACCCACATAATCAATACCGCTAACCACAAATTTGTTACCATCCTTAGCTTTTCTAATTGTATGAAAATCATTACGACTTTGCAATTCAACAAATGGTTTATTACAATTTCTTAAATATTTCAATATATCATTATTTAAAAGTAGGTTATCAGGTACCACTATCAAGACATCTGATTTTTTAACCTTTTTCTTGTCACAATACATTTCAGCATCTCTAATAGCTTGCTCAATCATTTTTTCGTCTGATATAAAAAGCTTATACGTAGGCTTTAAACATTTCTGCTCTTCAGCAACAGTAAACGAAGACGAACAATAATCTAAAGGATTCTCAAAATGAACAAATAAACTAACATTGGACGATAATATACTATATGCCAAATTAATGATATCTGGAGATGAGCGGAAAATTGTGGTAAGTTTAGTTTTTTGGGTGTTACCATTCTCCAAAGAAGACAATTCTTTTTCCGTAAAACCTACTTCGCCCGAATATTGAGATTTATCAAGCACATACACAATATGGTTCCTCAATTGAGGCTTGTTCAAATAATGAAATACTGACAATTCATTGAAATTAAATAAGTGAGCTTCATCAATAAAACAAACATCATAACCTTCCTTTACACTGCGACGCTTCCATATAGGTGTATCAAGTTGTCCCAAAGCAGACAATGTGATATCATCTGTATCAAAAAGACCACTGCGTTCTAATGATTGCTGGTATTTCTCATACACCTGAAATACAAACTGTATATCTTCGTCTGTTAGCAATGGCATTCCTACTGATGGTCTTTCTATCTGTTTATATTTCTCAATATTTCCATCAGCCCTTCCCTTAATCACAACTGATATCTCGTATTGTAACATATCCAAAATATCATTCTTAGAAGTATGATTAATAAAATCTACAAACTTGTCAGAACATATAACTTGGTATCCTTTCCACGTATTATTTTTCAAATTATCATATGCTTCTTCAATCATCAAAAGTTGATACTCTTTCGAAATACCAGCGTCTTTATCTATCATTTCTGTATCGTAAATGATATTTGCGCCCAAATTATCTTTACTCCATTCTTGCAGTGTTGTTATCAATATAGAAACTTCAGGATGATTATCTTTCGTTTCCATATGTGCATTAAAGTCATGATACATAATCATGAATAACTCTTCAATTCTATCTTTTGTGGCAACAGAATGAGTGATAAATATAATCTTAAAAGGAATGTTTGCTTTGCTATTTCTTTCCATAAGAAAGATACATCGCAATATAAGCGATAAAGTTTTTCCTGAACCAGCAGGCCCTTCAAGACGTTCTGCTCCCTGTATAGGCCTTTCAATGAAATCTATTTGTTTTCGAGTTAAATAAGGTAACCATTCTTCAAAACGTAGAGGTGAATTAATAGAAAGGCTAGGAGCCTCAATTTGAGAAACTTTCAAACTTTCCACTTCTACATTATTCTCCAGTTCCAACGTTTGAATATTTATATTTTTTAAAGCTTCTATAGCTTTATTTAAACTTGCGGTTTGAAAGACACAAGGATTTTTATCAAGGCAAAATGCGACAAGAAAATTTTGATCTTTACGATTTTGCTTAGTTGAGTTCTTATCAATAAATACCTTTTCTACATCTTTAGTAGCCGTAAAAGGGAAAGGATATACTTATAGCCATCTCTGCCGACAAATTATGTTCACAAGGAGCTAGAGGCTGTTCATCAAAATAATGAATAGCATATTTTATCACCTTTTGAAAAATGGTAATGACCATTTCTGGACTACGATTTTGAAAACCTCTAAATGTATCAAAATCAAACAATAGACCACGTTTCTTTTCAATCTTTCTTGTGTAGAAAATCACTCCATTTTTCTCTGTGAACTCCACAGAAATGGCAGAATGTGCCCATTCGCTTCCTTTTTGTATTAAAATATTACAAAGTTGTTCGCTCTGCGAAAATTCTGCACTTTGAAAAATCCTTCCAGATGCAAACTCCAATAGTGCATCATAAGTAAACAATATATAATGATACATAAATAACAACCTCCTATAATTGGTTAAATAAAACGTCCTTTTCTTTTACAAAATCTCGATCATCAACTCCTATACGACAAAAGTTATGAGAAAATCTTTGCATAATATGTTCCACAAAAGGTGACACTATTTGTGCACAGACTAAACACAAATCATCAGAATCGGATATTTTTTTTAATTCGTCTTTACCTTCAATAATTTCAGATAAACATAACCCATTGGAAATCTTCTTAGTAGTCAAAATACTAATATGTTTCAATTCTCTTAATAAAATAACCTTATGCTTATCATTTCCGTTCCAATCCTCTATAAGATAAAAAGCTGCAAGCTTATCTTCTAACAAATCCTTTACTAATTGTGTTTTTGTCTCCTTTTTATTACTATATTTGATAAAATCCTCATTATCCTTTTGTGGATGAGTTACAATAGAGGCAAGCGATAAAAAATCCTCTTTATCAGCCTTATTATCTATTAACATGTTTGCCATTTTCTCATAATTAGAGTACGAAACATCACTTATGGGAAATTGATGAAGTCTGCATTTGCCTTCGAATTTATCTTTTTTCTTACAAAACCATTTATTAAATAAGTAATCTTTTCCATCATGTTCAGCCCAATCCTTAAAATCAACAATTGGTAAATAATGTGCATGAGTTACTTTAGCTTCATGTGCAAGATCACATCGAGGTGTAACAATAAAACCATATATTTTCTCCACATCACCATAATTATCGGCCAAACAATAATTGATAATTGATCCCTGAGTCAGTTTTCTCGTCAGTCTTTTTTCTTCATAAAATTTTCGCATATAGTTAATAATATAAAAAATGTTTCATAATCACAATTGCCCAAAATCTTTATAATATATATTTTTCAAAATAGAACGCCTCTACAATTTAGATTTAAATACACTAAGAGGACATTATGCACCGCACTGAGTACCCTGTAATTACTGCCAACCAATTTTAGTTCAGACAAAATCTAATACCTCATTTAAAGGAACTGTTATCAGACATATAAATTTATCCTTTCTGCACAAACTGTTTATCAAAATATTTAAGATAGTTTCGTACATTATTTATCAGATCAACAGTTCATTATTATCAAACATTCAGACTATAAAAATCATTTGTAACCTTACCGCGTCAGAGATACTAATTAGGTATAATAGCAAATAAGTAATCTTTGATAGGTATGGCAAAAATACTAATAAAATTACAAAAATCACTCCTATTGAAGTTTTTTTCTAACATAAAGAAATTTCAAATTCTTTCATCCGAAAACGTAAGAACTATTTTGAGTTTATCCAAAATCCTCTAACTGTCCATATAACAAGAAAGTTTTGTATACTCATTTCATTTAATATATCTTTATAACAAGACAGTATAATAAATTCAACCCTCTCATCATATAACAGTCACAAAACAAGTATTAATCTGGATTGATTCTAAATAATATTGAACTAATTCGCAATTTATATTGCAAATAGTCCTATTGAAATGATGAAAAATAGACAGGCTTTCTTATCTTTGCATAGAACGAAAGAAAATCCTTATGGAAAAAGAAAAAGACATAAACCGCATCAAGGTTGTGCTTGTGGAGAAGAAGCGAACCAACAAATGGTTGGCCGAACAATTGGGCAAGGACCCTGCTACGGTATCAAAATGGTGTACCAACACCTCACAACCCGGACTGGAAACACTGCTGGAGATTGCACGTGTTCTGGATGTAGATATTAAAGAATTGCTGAACTCGACACGTGATGATGTTCAGTTAGTCAGAATTCAAAAACAGTAAAGCCAAGTAATGTTATGAACAGTAATGATAGAGCCAATCTCATAAAACGTATCAACACTTTAGAAGGACTGACCGATAAGGAACGTAGTGCCCTGTTAGGGCTGTTACGCGAAAATAAAACTTATGGTCTGGTATGGGAAGATAAGCCAGAGGACGTAGAAGAACGTCTTCGCGATGAACTGCCCATCTTGACAGAGGTGCCGGAACGTGCCATTCTCAGTGAAGATAAAGATGCCCCTAACCATATTCTGATTGAAGGAGATAACTTGGAAGCTCTTGCTACCCTGGCTTATACACATGAAGGAAAAATTGATGTAATCTATATTGATCCTCCATATAATACAGGAAATAAAGATTTTATCTATAATGACAGTTATGTGGATAAGGAAGATTCTTATCGTCATTCCAAGTGGTTGTCGTTTATGAGCCGTCGTCTGAAAATCGCGAAGAAGTTGTTATCCGACCGTGGAATAATTTTTATTTCAATTGACGATAATGAACAAGCACAATTGAAATTATTAATGGATGATACAAATTTCTTTGGCGAAAAGAACTTTATTGCAATTTTACCAAGAATAACAAAAGCTTCTGGAAAAACTACAGATAAAATTGCACAAAATCATGATTATATTTTATTATATGCAAAAGATAGCTCTAAATGCATAATAACCGGATTGCCACATGACGATGAAGGATTTAAAAATGTAGATGAGTTTTATAAAGAGAGAGGAAAATTTAAATTAAACCAAACTTTAGATTATGATAGTTTATCCTATAGTGATAGTTTAGATTATCCCATAAAAATAGGCAATGATATATTCTATCCCGGTGGAAATTATGAAAACTTCAAAAAAAGAAAGTCTGGTAATCATAAAAGAGCAGATTGGGCTTGGCGATGGAGTAAAGACTTATTCGATTTTGGATATAACAATGGTTTTATTGTCGTAAAATCAGGCAAAAACGGGAAAAGAATATATACAAAAACTTATCAAAAAGTTAATATTGAAAAAATTAATAACAGCTATAAAATTGTAGAAAAAGATAGATTAAAACCTATTCAATCAATACAGCTTATAGACAATAGATTCTCAAATGATAACGCAAAAAAAGAACTTCAAAATATATTAGGAGAAAGTCTATTTGATTATCCTAAACCTACATTCATAATGCATTATTTATTACAAGCTATTCCTAATTGCGAATATGTACTTGATTTCTTTGCCGGTAGCGGAACGACCCTCCACGCCACTATGCAATTGAATGCAGAAGATGGAGGTCATCGCCAATGTATTCTTGTTACGAATAATGAAAACAACATTTGTGAAGAAGTTACTTACGAACGAAACAGGCGAGTAATTCAAGGTTATACAAACGCGAAAGGCGAAGAGGTAATTGGTTTAACAAAGAATAATCTCCGCTATTACCGTACCGGATTTGTTGGTCGCAGCCGCTCGATGCAGAATATGCGAAAACTGGTTAATCTTGCTACAGATATGCTTTGTATTAAGGAAGACCTTTATACGGAACAGAATACCTTTGGAGGGCAGAAGACCTATAAAAATGTTTTTCGCTATTTCGATAATGGGCAAAAACAGATGCTTATTATTTATCGTGAAGAAGCTATTGATGAATTGGTTGATATTATCTATGAACTGGATATAACCCAACCAATAAAGGTTTATGTGTTCTCACCCAGTGAAGATCCTTGGGAAGGTTCGTTTGATGATGTCAGTGATAAGGTGGAACTATGCGCTCTGCCACAAGCCATATACAATACTTACCGAAGAATCCTGCCCAAGAAAAAGGATGCCGTCATTGTGCCGGAAAATGATGTTCTGGCAACCACCCAAAAAGATAAAGACCTGTTTGATGGAATGTTGAACTTTACAGATGAAGAGGAAGCATGAAAGAGCAGCAGGATAAGAATAAAAAGAAAAAAGAGCAAGTAAGTGTACGCAGCAGCGCAGCAGAATACTTGAACTATGTGGCATGCGTGGGAAATGATGAACAGCAGATAGAAATACGCTATGAAGATGAAAACATCTGGCTCACTCAGAAACTGATGGCAGCGCTATATGGTGTAGAAGTACATACCATTAATTATCATATCAAAAAGATATTTGCAGACAATGAATTGCAGGAAGATTCAGTTATTCGAAAATTTCGAATAACTGCCCCTGATGGGAAACAGTATAATGCAAATCATTATTCATTGGAAATGATTATTGCTGTTGGTTTCAAGGTTAATTCAGAAAAGGCCGTACAATTCAGAAAATGGGTAAATGGAATAGCCAAAGAGTACACCATTAAAGGGTGGGTTATGGACTCGGAAAGGTTGAAGCGCGGAACTTTTCTTACTGATAAATATTTTGATGAGCAATTGGAACGTATCCGTGAGATACGCGCCAGTGAGCGTTTGTTCTATCAAAAAATAACGGATTTATATGCGACTGCCGTAGACTACGACAAGACAGCATTGGCTACACGACGTTTTTATGCTACAGTACAGAATAAGATGCACTTTGCTGTTCATGGACATACTGCAGCGGAACTCATTGTAGAACGTGCGAATGCTACAAAAGAACACATGGGATTGACAACATGGGCTGATGCTCCTGACGGGAAAATACGAAAAAGCGATGTGGTGATAGCGAAAAATTATTTGTCAGATACGGAAATGGGACAACTTCAACGTATGGTTACTGCTTATCTGGACTTTGCAGAATCAATGACTTTGCGTCACATTCCTCTGACAATGGCCGACTGGGAACAGCGTTTGAACAGTTTTATCAATCTCTTTGAATATGGTCTTCTTAATGATGCCGGACGTGTGACTGCTGAAATTGCACGTTTACATGCAGAAACGGAATTTGAAAAGTACAGAATCATACAGGATCAGTTATTTTTATCAGACTATGACCGTTTTCTGCTGGAGATGAAAGAGATAGAAAAGAAAAACTTGGAGAATAAAAAAGGAAGAAAACAATGAAAAATATACCATACCAACAGAATGCTGTCAATGAGCTGACCGATAAAACAATCCGTTTGTTAAACCTCGGTGGCAAACGACATAAAATTGTATTTGAAGCGCCAACCGGTGCGGGAAAAACGGTCATGACTTGTCAGACTTTGGCAAATATAACCGATGAGTTGAAAGCACGTGGTGACAGCCGTTATCAGGAAGTTGCCTATATCTGGTTCGCACCTCGGAAACTTCATCTGCAAAGTTATGCCAGCCTAAAGAATGCTTTTGGCGAAACACGGAAACTTCGGCCTGTAATGTTTGACGAGATTGACCAAAGTGAAGGCATACAACCCGGAGAAATATTGTTTGTCAACTGGGAAAGCGTGAACAAAGAAAGTAATGTCATGGTACGCGAAAGCGAAAGCTTTGCTTCTTTGTATGAAATTGCACGACGGACACAAGAAGAGTACGATTTACCCATTGTTGCCATCATAGATGAGGAACACATGTTCTGGTCAAAGACGGCTGATAAATCGGCAGCGGTGCTGGAACGTATCAATCCGGCTGTAGAATTGCGTATTTCGGCCACTCCCAAAACACTTCATCCTGATGAAAAAGTAAAAGTTTACCGACAGGATGTTATTGCTGCTGAAATGATTAAGAAAGAAGTAGTGCTGAATCCGGATATAGAACTGGATTTCAGTGAAGAACGTACACTTAATCAAAATCTGATTAAAGCGGCATTGGCAAAACGTAATCAGTTGGCAGAGCTTTATCAGGAATTGGGCATCAAAATCAATCCCCTATTGCTTATCCAGTTGCCCAACGATGTGAAGGAATCCATGACTTCAGAAGACCAGGCTATCGCAGAACAAGTGAAAACCTATTTGGAAGCCATTTGTGGAATAACAGTCGAAAATGGATTATTGGCCGTATGGCTCGCCAACGAAAAAGAGAATCTAGCCGGACTGGAACGTCCCGATAATATGACGCAAGTATTGCTATTCAAAGAAGCAATTGCTTTGGGTTGGGACTGCCCTCGTGCAGCTGTACTGTTAATCTTCAGAAAATTGCAAAGCGATCAGTTTACCATACAGACCGTAGGACGTATTCTGAGAATGCCGGAACAGAAACACTATCCGAAAGAACAGCTTAATATCGGTTATGTTTATACCGATATTGCGAAAGATAAGATTCAGATTGTCACAGCAGATTCCGACTATATCTTGAAAAATACGATTACGGCATGCAGACGTGAAAATCTTGAGAATATATCTCTGCCGGCTTACTATTCAGAACGTCCTAATGTGGAACGAAATTATTTGGGACCCGATTTCAAAAAGACATTGTATGAAGTGGCTGATGAATTCTGGAAGCTGGAAAGAGGTGCCGGATTGTTTTCTATCGCCGAATTGGCCGCCTTAAGAAACGATAATGATGAACTTGCTCCGTTGCCGGAAAGTGATGACGATTTAGTAAATGAAAACAGAAGACGGGTAAAGAATTCAATTCGTTTGGATGTCAAGACAATCAATGTGGAGATTCCGAAGGATGTGCACTTCCAGAATGAAGAACAGATATTGAAAGTAGATCAAGTACGCTTTGCCCGTAAAGCATCTGAAATAGACCGCGTATTTATGGCATATATAAGTGGTAAGGGACATCAATTTGAAAGTAAAGGTAGAGCTGATAAAATAGCCAACTATCTGCTTGAAATGCTCGCCGACTATTTTGGAATCTTCGATACTGATGCCAAGAAGGTCGTTCTTTATTATGATAACAGACCTAAATTTGACCGTTTGCTGGACACGGCCTTAGAAACATACGCCCGCAAAAGAGAACGAGCAAAGAAAAGATCTGCAACGGCCAGAGAATTGAAACAATACAACTGGGAAGTTCCGGAAGAAAGAGTCTATGACAGTGAAACAAACCATATTGAGACTGCAAAGAATCATGCTTTGCTGCCATTCGTGCAACTTAACGGAGCATCCAATCCGGAGAAGGAATTTGTGAAATACTTGGAAGGTCATTCACAATGGATTGACTGGTGGTATAAGAATGGGGATAAAGGGAAACAACATTATGCCATTGCTTACGGAAAATCTTTATTTTATGTTGATTTTGTTATCCGTATGAAGAATGGACATGTATATCTTTTCGATACGAAAAGTGCCGGAAGTGATGTAACTGCTCCGGAGAAACATAATGCCTTATTGCAATATATCCAAGAACATTCAACTAAAGAAACACCTCTTTATGGAGGAATTATCATTCAAGATGGAAGTAACTGGCTATATTCCAAACTACCGATTGAGAATACGACTGATTTGTTAAACTGGGATGCTTTTTATCCTGAAAACGCATAAAGATTATGGCTAAAGGTATAGATCAGAAATTTGTTCATTACGGCATCCGCAAAGATGATTTAGCTATGATAGAAGCAATCTGTGAAGCGGAAGGTGTAGATTTTGACTGGTTAAGCGAAGATATTCTGAAGACCTATCATGCCAAAAAGGTTGATGTGATAGAAATGAGTGATAATGAAACGGAAGACATCATCCGTAATGCAATCCAAAAAATACGTCAATAAATACGATTATGCTGATACAGAGAATTAAAATAAGCAATTATAAGACTTACTTGTCACTTGATCTGGATTTGACAGTCGATGATGATCGCCCGATTATTTTGATTGGCGGTGCAAATGGTGGCGGTAAGACTACTTTATTCGAGGCCATAAGCGGAGCTCTTTATGGTTTGAAAATTGAAAACAAAGAGCATTTCATGGAATTGCTCAATCAGGGAGCCTTAAACACAGCCAAACCTGAGATTTCCTTACAGATAACATTTGTAGGGAAAGTACTCGGCCAGCAACAGAAGTACATATTAAAGCGTGTTTATCAGTTGAATCCGCAAGGAAAACCATTAGAAAGCGTATCGCTGAACATGAATGGGAACATGTATGTTTACGGTACGATGACTGCTCCCAAAGACCGGGTTAAAGCGGAGCAGGAAATCAATAAAATCATCAAAGCCAATCTGCCTCAGGAACTGAGTCAGTATTTCCTGTTTGATGCAATGCAATCGAGTGAATTGCTGAAGAAAAATGTATTTGCCCAAACCATTCGTGATAATTTTGAGAATGTATTGGGATTCAAAAAATACCTTCAGTTGAAGCGTGCCGCTGAAAAGCTACAACAGGAATGGGCACAGCAACGTCTTGAAGCAGAAAAAGAAGCACAGGAATATAATGAACTATGCGCACAAAAAGACAAACTGACCGCAGACTTAAATACATGTATCGCAGAACAAGATACAAAATATAAGTATCTTGCGTCGGTAGAAGTGGAATATAAACGGGCAAAAGACGGTGCCCAGGAAGCATCTGCCCTCAACAAGAAGATACAGGAGCTTACCAGTAAAATTGACGATATTGTAAAGCGTGCAGCAACTTATGCAGAGGATTTGAAAGCATTCGTTGACAACATAGAAATTGATTTATTCTTACCTAAATTAGCTTCGAACCTGGCACAAGAAATCAATAATATCCTGCACATAAAGGAACAACTTCAGAAAGAGAATACAGGTGCCTACCCGTTGGAGACATTGAAAGATGTGACAAACAAAATTATAACTTACTTAAAAGATTTGTCACTATGCAGTGAATCTGTGGATGAAGAACAGGTTGTATCTCATATTGTAGCTATCCAAAATAGCACTAATAAAGAAGATCCTTTTGGCTATCTTGACGAAGCGGAAGTAACCGCTTTATCTAACTTGGTAAAACGAACTGGCTCCAACCAGTTCATTGCACTTGACCGCCAGCGTCAGGAACTGGAATTTCAACTTTCCACGTTGGATAACTTACGTTCACAAAAACAAACCTTGGAACAAACACAAGCCGGTGGAAACGAATATCTAATTCAAAATTATGAAGCCGCTCAAAAGCAGATTGAGAAACAGAAAAGTCAGGAAGCGACACTGAAAGCAGACATCCAACGTCTTGAGAAACGGATCCATCAGTTTGACGTACAAATCCAGCAAGAACCTGATATTAAATTCGACACTTTGGTCAAGCTCAAGCCTCTGTTTGAGAAGATTGCAGATAGTTTGCTGAGGAAGAAAAAAGCGCAGATTGAAAGTGAAATGCAGCAGCAACTTAACAAGTTACTGGTTTCATACAAAGATCATGTAGCCAAAGTCGAGTTGTCCGACAGCATTGAACAATTCAACATAAAGCTCTATCATACTGCCGGAAATGAGATTTCATTGAATCAGCTTAATGCCGCATCCAAGCAAATCTTTATCCAAGTTTTATTGAAAGTATTACGAAACCTGGGAGATTATAATCCACCTGTAATGATTGATACAGTAATGGGTGTTCTTGACAATGAAAGTCGTGATGCCTTGATGGAAGAATATTTTCCACAATTGGCAGAACAAACTATTTTGCTTTGTACGACCTCTGAAATCAGAACAGACAGCGACTACATCAAATTGGAACCGTTTATCTCCAAAACCTATACACTTCATCGCAATGTAGAAGCACAGAATACTACGGTTGAAGACGGTTATTTTGGTTTAACTCTTAATCAGTAAAAAAATGAGCATCATAAATTTTTCAAATACGCGCCAGATGGAAGGATTGTTTGATGCAATCAATCCAATCAAGGAACTGATTGAATCAAAAATCAATCTTTCCAGAACGGCTGATCGGGAGAAACGTATAAACTTGAATCAGAATAAGGTAATGCGTATCTGCTTCATCGTGGGACTAAGTTTGCCTACAAAGCGTTCCATAGATGATTACAAGGATATACAATTATCTGTGTCATCCATACGAATTACTCCCAGTTTTTTCACAATGCACGATTTGAGTACCTTATATTCGGCATTGTTAAAACTAAGATACGCAAACATGAACATTGATTGGACTCAGAACGCTACCCTTTCTCGAATTATCGCAGCAGAAATGCTTCGTGGGCGTGACTATCTGATGGCTGACAACAATCTGGATTCCTTCTTATACGCAATGAACAATAAAGTAGCCATGGCAAAAGATATTCCAGTCCTGAATCTTCTGATTGGAAACTATGGTGATGAAGAAATGGAAGCGACATTGGATATAAACAGTCGTTCCATTACCAACTCACAGATTATCATTGCGGGAGCTACAGGTTCCGGAAAGACCAATTTACTGGCAGTCTTGATTCAGCAATTCAGAATGTTATCCACAGAATCACAATATCCCGTGAATTTCCTTTTGTTTGATTACAAAGGAGAGTTCAGCGATATACAGAATAACCATTGGTTATCTCTCTTCGATGTGGACCGTTCTTGTATTCTGGATCCATTGACACAGCCATTGCCTTTTACTCCATTTAAGGATTTCACTGGACGCTCTATCAATGAAATTAATCTGTACTCTACAGAAATGTCTTCTGCTTTATGTTCTATAGACCGAGTAAGTGCGAGTGCCAACATGAACAACCGTCTTAGTGAAGCTATTGTAGAAGCCTACAAATCGACAAATGGCGCCCCTATTTCATTTGAATTAATGCTGAAATGCTATCAATCACGAATGAAAGATGCAAATAATGATGACAGTATCTCTTCTGTTTTAAAGAACCTAATCAAAGCGCATATTTTTGAATCAGAAGATAAGGTTTCTTTGATTGATGACAGTTACATCATTAAGATGGATGGATATCCCAAAGATGGACCTATTGCCAAAGCTATTGTATATTTCCTGATGTCAAAGCTTAACAATATCTATGAGCTGTTGGATAAACAGGCAGTGAATGATGAAGTAGTACAAATACGTCATTTCTCTATTATTGATGAAGCTCACTATATGCTTGACTTTGACAATCGCCCTCTTCGTAATCTAATTGCAGTAGGACGAAATAAAGGTCTGAGTATTATCCTTGCCACTCAGAACATGAGTAGCTTCAAATCAAAAGGTTTTGATTTTTATGCCAATGCTCAGTATCCTCTGATTATGAAACAGCAGACTATTGACGATAAGGTCATCAAAGACTTGTTTGGTGTGAGTGGTCAGGAACTCCAGGAAATCAGGACTGCTATAGCCGGGCTTCAAAAAGGTGAGCTTATTATAAAAGACCAAATGGCTTTTGCCCTTGGTATGGGAAACAAGTATAAGAAAATTAATGTGACACATTTAATCTAAAAAGCAAGGAATATAGCATATCCTTAATCCACACATTTTTTTGATGATCAGTTAGTACATCTTGATCATTTAAATAATGTTCCGGCTATTCATATACCATTTGGTATTGCTAACGATCAACTCATACTTAAAAAATAGAAAAACCAGAATCTTATGAGCTACACCTATAAATACCCAAGACCGTCAGTCACCACAGACTGTGTGGTCTTTACCAAAGAAGAGGAACCGAAAGTCCTGCTGATCCAACGGGGAAACGAACCCTACAAGGGCTGTTGGGCTTTTCCGGGAGGCTTCATGAACATGGAAGAAACGGCCGAAGAATGTGCGGTCCGGGAACTGAAAGAAGAAACGGGACTCACCGTAAAGCAGATCCAACAGATCGGCGCATACTCAAAGGTGGACCGTGACCCTCGGGAGCGGACCGTTTCCATTGCTTATATGGCCATTGTTAATGCTCTATGGCCGTGCCTGGAATAGATAAGACTTACGAAAAAGCCTTCACTACACTAAGGCAGCGAAGGCTTCTCCATATAATATTATCTTTACCAGTTATCATGAACCGACGGACGGATATACCGGTCATAAATAGCGGCAACACCGGCCATTTGCTCTGCAGTCAGTTCGGGAAGTTCTGCAGCCTGAACATTACCCAGCACTTGTGCACATTTGCTGGCGCCGGGAATTACTGCGCTTACAGCATCGTGCATCAGAATCCAGCGTAACGCATACGGAATCAGATCCTCTGTTTTGAAAAGTTTCTTCAGCTCGTCTACTGCCAACAATCCAAGTTCATAATCTACCCCCGAGAATGTCTCTCCTTTGTCAAAAGCTTCTCCATGCCGGTTATAGCTACGGTGATCGTCCTTACCAAATACAGTATCCTTTGTATACCGACCGGTGAGTAGACCACTGGCCAAAGGTACACGAGCCAGAATACCGACCTGATTTGCTTTAGCTGCCGGAAACAGTTCCTCGGCCGGTTTCAGACGGAACATATTAAAGATTACCTCAATGGCAGAAATCGGGTATTCCATTGCCTGCAGCCCCTCGGACACTTTTTCAATGCTGACGCCATAATGACTGATCTTTCCACTCTGTACCAGTCGGTCCATCCCGGTAAACAGTTGATCTTTCCGATAAACGGATGTGGGTGGGCAATGAAGAAGTACCATATCGAGCTGTTCTACACCCAGACGCTTCAGGCTACCGTCGATAAACAGTTCCATATTCTCAGCAGTATATCCATCTGCGGTATGAGGATCCAGTCCCCTGCCACACTTGGTGACAACAAAAAAGTGATCCTTGTGATTTGAAAGGAACTTGCCGATAGCCAGCTCACTGTGGCCATTATTGTAAATATCTGCGGTATCAATCAGATTGATACCACTCTCATAACTGGCCTCCAGGATTTTCCGAGCCTCCACTTCATTAAAAGGCTCCCCCCACTTAGTACCAAGTTGCCAGGTTCCAAGGCCAATTTCACTGACCATCCGGTTGGTTTTACCAAATTTTCTCTGATTCATCATTGTACTTTTTAAATTGCTTATTTGTTTATTATTCACTCCAGTAATCTTCCGATGTATGGTAGATCATCTTTTTAGTCATACCACCATCTATCACAATGTTTGCACCATTAATGAAATCATTCTCTGGCGCAGCAAGAAACAAGACCATTCTCGCTATATCTTCGGGCACTCCTACTCTGCCGGACGGGTGCTGTTTGTGGTCTTCGTCCGACAAGGTATCATAGTCCGAACATTGGATCCATCCCGGACTGATGGCATTCACGGTAACAGGGGTTTCTGAAAGCGAAACACACAAGGTATTGGTCAATGAAACAAGGCCTCCTTTTGATGCGCCATAGGCTTCCCAGCCCGCCTCATTCTGATGCCATCTTGTCGAAGCAATATTGATAATCCGGCCATAATCCATTCCCTTGTTGGCTTCAAGAAACTGTTTGCAACACATGAAGCTGCCATACAGGTTCGTATCAATTACTTTATGGAATTCTTCAGGCGTAATGTCAAAGACATCTTTTGAGAATTTGCTTATCGCCCCGTTATTCACCAATACATGTACGCCACCGAATTTCTTGCGGGCATATTCAAAAACACGACAAATATCTTCATAAGAACATAAATCGGCTTTTTGAAAATATATGTTCCTGTTGCCAAAATCTGTGCTGTTTACATCTACCGCCACGACAATAAAGCCACTATCTGCAAACATTTTTGTGATTACGGTTCCGATTCCGCCGGAAGCCCCAGTCACCACTGCCACTCTTCTATTCTCTATCATGATACTTTTATAATGCTGAAGCTGTTTCTTTTATCTTTCCAATCACATCATTCTGCCCCAGAATATCATCCGGCTCATAGGCCGAAACCGGAATAAAGGCTGCCATCTCCCAATGCAGGTAACCACATATAGCACGGAACTGTCTGTCAATCAATTCGTACTGTACATCATCAAGCGGATTCGCCCCAGTTGCAATGACGATTATGTTCTTTGGAGTTGTAAGACAAGAGTTTACGGAATAGAATTTATCAATGAGCAGTTTCATTTGAGCAGACATACCCCAATAGTATACCGGAGTTCCAAACACGATGACATCAGACTCTATCAGTGTCTGCAATATCCTGTTACTGTCATCATTATGAACGCATCCGCGCTCTTCACACTGACAATAGTTACAATTGCAGCAAGCCTTGATAGAACATCCATACAAATCGTACTGCACCACATGATAACCGGTCTTCAATGAGTCCTTAAAATAATGTAGCGCCTTTGAAGTATTTCCATTTCTTGGACTTCCATTCAACAAAGTAATCTTCATAATCCTAATTCATTTGTTTTATTATACTCAAGCATATCCGGCAATATACTTCATAAAAAATACACTGCCTTTTAAAAATCTGCTCAAAGTTAACATACAATACCCGATTATAAAATACACGATAAATTATACATATACTGATAAATTTATTCGTATATTGATTTTAAACAGATTATCATATATCTTTGCATGATTATTCTAAAAAAATATATATGTATAAGAGAAAACTTCCTTTAGACCTGTCCTGTGGAGTACGAATAACTATGAGCGTCATCGGCTCTAAATGGAAACCTTGTATCATCGATGCGTTACGGGATGTCCCCAAAAGACCCAGCCAGATCCACCGTGAAATACCCGAAGCAGTATCTCGAGTCCTAGACCAGAATCTGAGAGAACTTGAGGAACATGGCATCGTGAAGAAAACTATTTTCCCGGAACTTCCGCCAAGAAGTGAATATAAACTGACGGAACTGGGCAGAAGCCTGTTGCCAGTCATTGACCTTATGGAAGACTGGGGCGAATCCCATAGAGAGCAATTTGAGAAACTTGATATGGGTGCTCAAGAAGTATAATCCGATAGTCCGCCATTCCTTCATGGCAGAACACATATTAAAAAAACAACATTTTATGAGTTACACCTATAAATATCCAAGACCGGCAGTCACCACGGACTGCGTGGTCTTTACCAAAGAAGAGGAACCGAAAGTGCTGCTGATCCAACGAGGGAACGAACCCTACAAGGGCTGTTGGGCTTTTCCGGGAGGTTTCATGAATATGGAAGAAACGGCCGAAGAATGTGCGGTCCGGGAATTGAAAGAGGAAACAGGACTCACCGTAAAGCAGATCCAACAGATCGGCGCATACTCAAAGGTGGACCGTGACCCTCGGGGACGGACCATTTCCATCGCTTATCTGGCCATCGTTGATGCCCCCACTGCCGTATCGGGAATGGATGACGCCGCTAAAGCCGCATGGTTCCCGCTGTCCTCCCTGCCCGATCTGGCTTTCGACCACAAGGATATTATGGCGGATGCCATCGCGCTGTTCAACAAATACACTTTGTAATTTTTTAACCCGTTTTTCTATTGATTGGAAACAAATTGGCCTATCTTTGTGTACGCTTAATCAAATAATCAAAATCCTAACCAATATGAAAACACTGAAAACATGGACCGTGGCAGCGCTTTGCTGCATTGCTACCAACACTTTCGGACAATCACCCTCTTATTCTACCCAAGCCATTACCAAGGATCTGGAATACTTCAAGGACTGGACCGCATCGCAACTGGCTGACGGTTTCAAGAACAAACAGCTGAAACTCTTTCACAGTCCGCTGATGCGTCAACTGGCCGAGCAACTGAAGAACGGCACGTATGAATCACAATACCTGCTCAACAGTTACTCCCCCATCCCATCAAACAAGATTCTGGAAGAGAAACTGAAACTTTATAACGGATACAGCCGTTATGAGAACATCACCGGTGTGTATCTGGAGAAAGGTGAGAATGTGGTGTTGGTAGGCGATCTGCATGGACGCAAAGTGAGTCTGCTCATTGCGGACTGGATGCGCCAGCCGACTCCCGGCTATGAACCGACCAAAGATCCTCAAGGCTGGGGACTGAAAAGACAGGAATATCGCCTGCACGAGGGAGTCAACGTAATCAATGTGGAGAAAGCGGGAAATGTATATATCGACTATTTTGCGGATGATCCGGAAACCGCGCCGACCATCACCATCCATTTCGTAACCGGAAAGGCCAACGGATATTTTGATGCCGAAAAGCAGACCAATGAGGACTGGAAGCGTCTGCTGGATCATGCTGTAAGTCCGGTGATGGATGTCAAGACACGCTACATGCAGCTGGCTTATCCGGTGGAGTTCCTGAAAAAGTTCCGCTATGAAGAAGGAAAGGAACTGGCTCAGGCCTACGACAAGATCATGGAGCAGCAGTACACCTTCAACGGAGCCATCAAATACAACCGTATTCCACCGAAGCGCATTCTGGCGCGCGTGAACTTCAATTACTTTATGTTCCGCGACGGCGACGGAGTGGCTTTCCTCGGCAATGAGGGTACCATGAAATCGGCCCTTGGTCCGAATATTTACAGCGACTGGGGTGTGAACCACGAAATCGGCCATGTGATGCAGATGAGTCCGCAACTGACTTGGGGCGGAATGACCGAGGTGAGCAACAATCTCTTCACCATGTATGTGGCCCGCAAGGCCGGACAGCCCAGCCGACTGAGCAAGAGCAAGAACTACGAAAAGGCACGCGAAATATTCATTGATGCCAAGGAAAAGCCGTTCATCATGAGTGCCGGCGGTCCGTTTGAGAAACTGGTACCTTTCTGGCAACTGTATCTGTATGCCGAAGAGAAGGGATATCCCGATTTCTATGCCGACCTGATGGAACACATGCGCAACCATCCGGACAAAGGAAAGGGTAACGCTTCCATCAACAATATGTATGAGTTCATCAAGGTTTCGTGTGACTTGCTTCAGACAGATCTGACTGACTTCTTTGAGAAATGGGGATTCTTCGTACCCGGCACCTACGACATCGGCGACTATGCCAATTATCATTTTGTAGTTACCGACAAGATGATACAGGAAACCAAAGACTACATTGCCGGAAAGAAATACCAGAAGCCGGCCAAGGATATCACTCTGCTGACTGATTAATCAAAAAACTAAGAGGGTATGTCAGAAACTAAAACGACAACCCCTCAAAGCTACAGACTATAACTGTAATATAGAAAAGGGCCGTATCAAACTCTATATGGAGTAATGATAAGGCCCTTTCTTTTGTCTTCTATTATTTTCTTACTTCCGCGGCATCGGGATAAGGAGCTATTTCAGCTGCCTTGATCACCGCTCCGTTGGCTGTCTGGCGCAATCCTAAAACCAGAACATTCTTCTGATTCTCTCCAAAGTTCAACCAACACTCGGGCAGATAGAACTCCCGCTGCGGTCCGGCTTCCCAATGGCGACCGATATTGTGCCCGTTCAGCCACATGAAGCCATTACCGGATGCGTTGATTCTCATCATCCAGGGAATCCAGACAGACGGGTCCTGACGGGGCAGAGTAAATTCAATTCTATACCAGGTCAGTAATCCGTCTTGTGTAACCTTCGGCTGTATTCCATTTCCTTTACGGAGTATTTCCACCTTGGGGTCCAGGAGAATAACTTTCCAGTCCTTATCCTCAAACTGAGGCAGAATCCAGCCTTCTGTCACACCGGCTGCATCTGCGGCATATTCCCATTCCAGCGGATGAGAGAGAGCCGTTTCCGAAACGGACAGACCGGCCTCGCGGATTCCAGAAAGTTCTTCCATAGGCACATATCCGTGTGCATGCCCCAGATTCTCATAAACAACCAGAATTTCGTTCTCTCCTTCCCGTAAAGTACCGGAAACATCAAAGCGGTTATCATATTCATCCGGACGTATGCGCTCAAAGCAGTTTCGGGTGGTCCATGTCTGGGCATCAGCCTTATCGGGGAACAGACGGGTAACGTTCTTTCCATTTACCTGCACGGACACAATATCTCTCGTAAACATATTGAACAAGAGATACCTTTCATGCTCAACCTGCTGTCTGTTCAAATGCACCTTGGCCCGATACAGACTGTATCGGAAATCATTCACCTGTAAATCGGACAGAGATACCAGACGCGGCAACGGAATCCATTGTGCCTGCTCCACAGCATCTTCTTTTCTTTTGACGGATGTAATGCGGATCGGTTGCGGCAAACGGGAGGGTCGTTTGATGTCCGGCTGCTTTTCAGGCCACCACGTACCGGCTTTTGCTTTCTTCCCTGCCGGTATGACCAGAACTTTCGTATCCAACGGACCTAACTCGTAATTCACGGTTATGGGTTCCATAATCAAGGAATCTCCATGCAAGTTGGCATTTACCTGCATCAGGACTTTATTGCCGTTCTGGTCGATGTTATACATGGCTTCTTGGGGCAACTTGATTTTTCCGGGTAAAAGAGTCGCGCTACCCTTACTGCTTTTACCGGCATCCGTATTGTGCAGAAAAACAAACTGCGTTCCGTCCTGCGCTACCCGCACTCCTCCGAAAACACTTTTGGGAACACCTTCAATCTCACAAGGACCGCCTGCCGACCGGGTCAGCTCATGTTCATATTTCCGGATAAATTCCCCGATTCCCTTGGCTGCCAAATATTTCTCACCGACGGCTCCATTCTCGTGAATCGCAGCATTATAATCATAGGATGTAGTCATACCCCGGGCTCCCCAACCGGCAAAGTGGGTTCCTCCGGCAAACATATAGTAATTGATTCCCGTACATCCTCCCAGAATACTCATCAGACCAATGGCCTTGAAATGGCGGGCATCCGAATAGTGTTCTTCGCTCAACGTGCCGGTAACCAGAGAAAACCAGCCGCCCTGCAATTCTGTCACAAAACCGGGAGCGTCCGGCTGGCTGCCTTTCAAGGAAACCATCCGATGGGCACAGCTCGGTGCATCCGACTGACCGACATAATAATTGTCGCAATCAAACACCTGAGAAAGCTCCTGATCATTACTGCCCCGACATTCACCGGTCAGGCATGTGAAAACGGGTATGTCGAAGCCATTCCGGCGTACAGAACGGTAGAGTTCCTTCAAGAAATAGGATTTGTTTTCACATCCATGAGCGTTATACTCGTTCTCAATCTGAATCAGTATGATGCCTTTCTCTCCTTTCGGTTTTCTGGTAAGCTGTTCTCCAGCCAATGCCCGACAGACCGCATCAAACCAATGGACGCACCAACGCACATGAACAGGGTCTGCACTGCGCAGCCAGAATCCCGGATAGTTCTGAGGGCGGAACTTGGCCAGCCAACGAGGATATGCCCCTCCCGAAAACTCGGCACAAATGAATGGTCCCGGACGGACTATCGTATAAAAACCGAATTCCTCCTGAGCCATTTTCAACCAACGCTTCAAATCCGAAAAATCGAATTTTGTCGTGTCCGACAAGTCTGACGGCATCTCCCGTTCGTGCCAGTTCCAGGGGACATAAGTCTCCACGGTATTGAAACCTGCTTCCTTTATCTTTTGGAAACGATCACGCCACAATTTCTCTGGACAACGGAAATAGTGAAAGGCCGCACTGTAAATAAAAACATCCTGACCGTCCAATGTCATACAGGCACCATCATAGCGGATACGCTCCGGATGCTGAAACTCTTTCTTTACTGTTCCGCCCGCAGCCAACAAAGGTAAACAACAGAACAGATAGAGTAAAAACCAGATATTCTTTCTCATCATGTTACAGTTATAATCCATAAAACTTATCTAATCCATAAATACAGAATCAAGGCCGATCAACATGATAATAAACCGATTGACCGGCCTTGACCAACACTTTATCCTTCCAATGCAAATGGGCATTTTCACCCAGCGGACGCGCAGCTTCCTGCGCATTCTCCGCAAAGACGGTAACCGTCGCATCAAAACGGGTTGGATTGGTTATTTTCAAGACCAACTTTCTGGCGCTCTGCTTAGCGACAGAGGCTTCTACATGATCAAAAACAAACAAACTGGCCCGGTCGGTACGTACATAAATCCCGGGGATCTCCAAAGCCATCAGTGCTCCGTTCGTTTCATTCCATCCGGTCTTGCCTCCATCTCCACGAGAACCGCGACTGTCGGCATCACAGTAAGTCAGTCTTTCCGTAATTTTCCCATTGGGCTGTATTCCTTCAGCATGGGCATGAATGACATCGCGAAGCAATTCGGCATATTCAGTGCGACCAGTTGAACGGAAGAGCTTGAACAAAGCATCACCGGATTGCGTACAGAATCCGGGAGCACCATGTTTATTCTGGGTACTGGCCCACACCGCACCGGTCAGATTGGCTCCCAACCGGGCCAAAGGTGTTTCCGGAGGCAACTGATACGGGAAGGATACAACCCATGTAGCACATAAATGAGCCAGATCTGCAGCCTGCTCCAGATACGTCTCCCGTCCGGTTACTTCGTACAACGTCATCAGTGAAGTAAGCAGGGCCACCGCCGTTTCGGAATCGGCATTCTGCAAAATGTCGCCGCAACCGCCCGAAGTAAAACCAACCAACGCAAACTGCCCATAATAACCCGCCGCAGCCTGACAAGCAGTTTCCAGATATGCGGGACAATCAAAATAACCGGCCGCCAATGCCAGTCCGGCAACCGCCATCGCACCGCTGGTCGTATTATAAACGGCCACATCGCCGGATTCTACATCCAGATAGTTGCCCCAAGTACCTTCTTTCTGCCAGGTACAGACAAAAGCATCGGCCAACAAACGGACCTGCTTCTCCCAATCCGGATCAATCAAACCGGACTTGCCTTGTCCTTTCAGCAATAGGAACTGTTTGACCATCCAATACAAGATATCTCCGTTCTTGCGGGTCAGTCCGATGCCCGGATTCAATCGGGCACCATCCCGATAGAGTACCTTTCCGTCCGAACCCAATACATCATAATAATACCCGCTCTTTCCTTTTGCCCGCGGCAAACCGAAATCAAAGGTATGCTTCACACGCTGAAGATGCAGCTCATCGCCCAAGGCCAACATCGGATAGGTATTGATCAGGCCCCCAATCCAACCATAAGAAAGCCAATCGGCATTTTCAGGACAATAATAAGCCCCATGCTCGCCCTGATAATATCGCTCATCAATATTTTTCACCATGCGCTTCCACACTTCGCTCATCGGCATCAGATTCCGGGGCGCTTCATTACGGGTGTGAAATTTGCGGAATTTCATAAACTGTGCCAACAGTTCGGGCACACGGTTACAGGGGAATGTAACTTCTGTAACCCGAATCACAATCTGGTCTCCTGGCTGTACCGCGATTCCGCGGTCCGGACTTTTGCTGAAACCGATAAATTCCGGTTTCCGTTCACGCACTCCCGGAGCTCCGATCACAAACGACGCCACACTTCTGTCGGGAGTTTCCTCCACGATCAAGGCATGATCCAAGATACGGTCTTTCCACGAAATCCCCTGATCCGTCAGCAGAATGGTTGCCGACTTTCGGGCCCGTTCCAGAAACAGCATAGCAGGAGTAGACACATTGCAGACCTTTACTTCCAGACGCGAAGCAGCGCCAAACTCCGGAGAAAGCTGGGGAATAGGATTCGAAGTCAGTGCCAGATCCTTATGACCGAAGTCAGTCTTGTCGAGTCCGGTGGCATAATCACGAAAAACAATGCGCTGACGGTTGCCGTTATAGACAGAAGCCGGCAACAGCACATAATTATCGCTTGTCCAGCCATAACGGTCAAAAGCCACGGCAACACCGGCATCCGTCATTGCCTTTTTGGCCGTAAACCGGAACGTGTATGCCGTCGTGCTATCTGTTGTTGTCTTTTCAGTCTGAACTGTCCATGCAGAAGTGTCGTTTATCTCTTGACACCGTTCCAATGCTGCCTCACGGTAATGACATTCCAGCAAACGGATGGGATGGTCCTGCTTCAGCTCTTCCGGTAACCAGGAATTCTGTGCGGCTCCGCCTTGGCTGAAAAGTCCCAAGAATATCCAAATACATTTTTTATAATCGACTCTCATCTTCCTTTACATTTGGTTTACGGTTTATGAAGTTCGTACGATTTAACCTTCCTGCCCTGCTCCATCTGATACAGAATCCAGCCATCGGCATTTTCTTTCCGTTCCAAGCGCCAGCTCAAGGCCGGATTCTGCAACAGTTTCCGAATGTAGGTAGGGAAAGCATTGGCCCGTCGGGCCTCCTCCCAAGTGCGGATAACCTGGAAGATGCCATATTTCTGAGGACAGCTTTCCACATCCCGCTGCCCGATTTTCAGGGCATACGTACAGCCGTAACCCACCGCGGTTGCTTCGATATGTTCAAAGTCTTCTACGGTTGATTGGGCCGTAATCGGGAAATTGGCCCCAAAAGACGACGGGAAGAAGTTGGCATACGTAACGTCCCGAAGATCCTTGCCCTGGCTTGTCGTGCTGCCCCACACTCTTTTCTTCACATCATAAATATTCAGGCCTCCGCCAACATTCCAGGTACTCTGATAATGCCAGGAGCCCTCCGACAGCGTTGCCCCTGTGAAACGGATATCGGGCAATCCGTATTTACGGGCCTGGGCAAACATATTGCGGAAGAAACGCTTCACAGAATAGCTCCCGAAACCTGTGTGGAAGAAAAACTCCTGTCCGTCGTAATCAAACATGCCAAGACCGCAATTCTTGCAAATATCCGCATAATGACGGGCCAGTTCGTCCTGCAGCTCCAGATTCGGGACCAATCCGGCATAAGCACCGCCCACCGTAGGTTGCAGCTTGTCCACAGCCTCCCCTTTGGCATGTGCCGCCGGTGTGGTATTCCAATATCCACGGGTCACCTTCAGCAAACGATACGGCCTTTCTTTGGATACTCCCAAATAATGAATCAGCTCCTTTCCGATCTTAACCATATTCAGTTCCCGACTATGGCCTTCCCAACAGGCAATCTCTTCTAAATAAGTCGGGTCGTCAATATAAATCAGAGTATCGGTTGCATTGATATCTTCCGTCAGGTAACGGCGGTGCAAGATGCAGATGCTGTCCGAAGGTATCGGACTGCAATCCTTCGTGCCCGGAGCCATGGAATTGGAAATGGAAGTACGTCCCAGAATCAGACCGTCACGGGCCAGAAGATCGGCATATTCACGGGTAGACAGGTCACGGTCGGTAAAATGATAACGTTTCTGCTCATGATTCGGTCCGTCAATATATCCTCCGTTTCCCCGATCGGCATGCAAGAACGGCTGATCATAGGTGTGAATCACTTTCAGGCCCATCTGTTTGGCATAAGAAGCCATACTGTCCATCAGTCCTCCATAAGTCCAGAGATCCGGCATAAAGCTGGACGGATCCTTAACCCATTTGCCCTGAAACATCGGATGAGGCAAGTTCTCGTTGACCACAATATTCTGAATCACATCCAGCAAGGCCACACTGTCGGGACTGCCCCACAAGGCAATGGAAGAACCGATAAAATCCACTCCGGGCACATCCTGCCGCATCATGTGGTTGGGCTCGTTATTCTGGAATATCGGATTTCCTTCGGGAGAGTAAATCATCTTGCCTTTCCGGCGGTCGCGGGCATGATAACGGATCTGGATGCGCCCGTTGCAATCCACAAAGGCGGTATTGCCATAAAGAATTCGGAAATAAGGTTCCTTACGATTATAGAAGGCCACATCGTTAATGCCATCACCTCCCATCGTGAACTGCTGCCCTTCGTGCAAGGTAACCGGAAGCGGGTGGTTGACCGGGTCAGGCGAATGGGCTATATATCCCGAAGGAGCGGTTTCGGATGTGAAACGCGATTCCCCGCCGATTGTATTATCGTCCAAGGAGAGGGCTCCGATGGCATAGCAGACAGCCTCCGACGTATCACGGGCCACTCCAATGATTTCTCCCAACAGATTCGTAATATTGGTATAATAGCTGCCCCATTGAATGCCGTCAATACCATTACGGGGCTCCAGACTTTCCAGACTCAACTTGAAATATTTGTCCTTTTCCTCCAGTCTGACAGTTGCCACAGAACCGTTTTCATATTCCAACTGATATTTCCCTTTACTGTAACGGGCTTTCTGAGGATAATAATAACGCTTCAGTTCTTCGTCATAAAGAGAAAGCAATGGCGAAGGCTGGTCAGCCGGACTGAAATTACGGCTTTCACGTGTACGGTTCCACATACCGACAATATAGCCGCGCGAATCAACGTCGATACCAAAGAAATCCGTTTGAAACGATCTCTGAATACTTGGACTGCAACCGCACAAAGAAAGTCCAATCACGACAAAAGAAATTATTTTTTTCATAGCAATCATATATTACGTTACAACATAGCCCGACAAGGTCTGTCCGGCAAAAGATATCTAATAAAGGAAATTCTTTGGCTCACCCTGCAAGTGCAAAGCGGCTTTCTGTATTCCTTTCGTAAACCGTTGCGGTGCAGAAGGACAGACACCCCCCACAAAGACTTCTACCGTTCCGGCATCCTCGTGGATATCTCCGGCCCGACCGACAAAAGCCAGTTCGCGCGGGGAAAGGACAAAAGATACTGTGCGCCGTTCTTTCGGTTCCAGTTTAATCTTTACAAACTTCTTCAAGGCACACAACGGGGCTTCTTCGGCTATCCCTCGATGAGACAGATACAGTTGCACCACTTCTTCGCCCGCCATCTTTCCGGTATTGACCACTTCGACACTGACTTTCACGGAATCACCCGTCTGTGCATCGGAAGGTACTTTCAGATGCTGATATTTAAATGTTGTATAGCTCAAACCATAACCGAAGGGATACAAGACATCACCTTCAAAATAACGGTAGGTACGCCCTTGCATCGAATAATCTTCAAACGGCGGCAAATCCTCATCCGAGCGATAGAAGGTCAAAGGCAAACGTCCGGAAGGATTGTATCTTCCGAAAAGAATATCGGCCAAAGCGGTTCCCGTTGCCTGTCCGCCATACCAGGCCTGAATGACAACCGGCAGGTGTTCTGCTTCCCAGTTATAAGACACAGCACTGCCCGACATACAGACGAAGATCATAGGCTTATGCATTTTCTGCAATTCCTGCATGGCCTGCGTCTGCACCTTCGGCAGAGCTATGGTCGTGCGGTCACCATCCCGAAAGCCTTCGATTCCATTGCCTCCGGCATCTCCCTGCTCTCCTTCGAGTGTCGGCGAAATACCTCCGGCAAAGAGCACCAGATCAACATCCCGGCACTGCTCCATAAGGGAATCAATGCGTGTCTCATTTTTCCAGGTCGTGAAATCGGTCAACGGATCATATATCGCCTCTACATTCGGTTCTACACGCAGTGCATCCAGCAAGGTCACATTGCGCGTTGGAAATCCGTTGTAATTACCTAACTGCGTTGTTTCATTATCCGCATTGGGTCCTACAAGCAAGATCTTATATTTCTTTCGGGAGGACAAAGGCAGAAGTTTTCTCTCGTTACGAAGAAGCACCATAGACTGACGGGCCAGCTCCAGCGCATGGGCTCCGTGTTCGGGAGCTTCGAGCAATGATTTCGGCTGGTTGGCATAAGGATTCTTATGCCGCGTATCGAAGAGGCCCAAACGATAACGCACCGTAAACAAGCGTTTGAGTGAAATGTCCAACTGGGCCTCGGTAATCAAACCTTTCTGAACAGCCTCAAGCAAATGATTGTAGGATTCTCCACACTCCAGATCCGTTCCATGCAGAACCGCATCGGCCACAGCCTCTGCCGGAGAAGAATGGGTCTGATGACCGCCCCAGAAATCGTTGATTGCCCAGCAATCGGAAGTCACATAACCCTGAAAGCCCCAGTCAGTCAACAAGATTTTGCGCAGAAACAGGTTGCTGCCACAACACGGTTGTCCGTTAAAGCGGTTATAAGCGCACATGACACCGGCCACATCTGCCTCGGTAACCAGACGATAAAAAGCAGGCAAATAAGTATCGAACAAATCGTGATAGGAAGCCTTGGCATCAAATTCATGACGCAACCCTTCGGGACCGCTATGCACGGCAAAGTGCTTGGCACAGGCCGCCACATTCAAATAGACCGAATCTTCGCCTTGCAGTCCACGCACCATCGCAATGCCCATTTCGGACGTCAGGACAGGATCTTCACCGTATGTCTCATGTCCTCTGCCCCAACGCGGATCACGGAAGATATTAATATTAGGAGTCCAGAAAGTCAGTCCCGTATATCGGTTCAGCATCGTCCCCTTCTCAACTGCTATTTGATGCACTACACGTCCTTCTGTAGCGATCATCTCCGCCATACGCTTTATGGCCGGCGGATTAAAGGTAGCTCCCAAACCGATGGGCTGAGGAAATACCGTTGTTTTCTCCGTAGAGCGAGCCACTCCATGCAGACATTCATTCCACCAGTTGCAGGGAGGGACCTTCAAGCGCTCTATGCCTTTCGAAGTATGCATCATCTGCGAAACCTTTTCCTCCAGAGTCATGCGCGAAACCAAATCGTTTACCCGCACCTCTATCGGTAACGAACCATCCAAGTAAGGAAACTGAGCCCAAACAGCAAAAGGGGCCAGACAAAAAAGAGTCAATAATGTTTTTCTATAGTTTTTCATAGGTCAAGTATAATAAGTTTTTCAAAAAAGAGAAGGTCACTCAACGACGGATTTTATTATAAATCTTCTTGTCGAATTTATAATAACGGGCCGCACGATGAGCTACGCCCTGCTGTTTCTCATCCAAGGGAACCACGTATTCCATCATAACAATTTTTTTATGGAAATTGCGCACGTCGAACGTTTTGCCATAAACAAGTTCAAACAGCACGCGCAACTGTGCAGCCGTAAATTTACGGGGCAACAGCTCAAACAGTAAGGAAGGATTGAACTCCACATAGTGCCGGATGTATGTTAAAGCGTCACGAATGATCCGATTGTGGTCAAAAGCCAGTTTCTTCACATCTTTAAGCACAACCCAGGAGGCCCCATGCTCGTCCAGGTTTTTATCCAACATCCGGTCTATCTTCACCAAGGACAAATAAGCGATGGTCACAATGCGGTCCACCTTTAATTGCATGGTTCGCTCCAGCCAAAGGACATCTTTGGGATTACTCGTTCTGTCCTTGGAACCGAAAGCCTTAAATTGTACCAGATTCACACTTTTGAGACCGGTCAGTTCGAACAGAACGCGTTTTGCCGCCTCATCCAGATTTTCATCCATATAAATCAAGCTTCCGGGCAGCTTCATGTCGTGATAAACCTCGCCGTTATATTCGCCGATACGATTGATGAGCAAAACCTTTAATTGCTTACCGTCAAAACCTATTACGACGCAGTCAACAGACAAATGATGATTGGCCAAAGGCCTTTTATCCATGTTCTGCATATCGTTTCATTTTACATTCACACAAAAATAGAAACAATATCAGAGCGACACAAATCAGAGAATATGATATAAAGCATTAATTTTCACACATATACATATCATACATCTTACATTATGTATATCAGGACTTATCTTATAAAATACAATATGTCCTCCATCTTTCGCGCAACAGCCAGACTTCATCAAGGCCGGAAACCTTGTTTACGCTTTATAATCAATGCCTTTCTACTGATTTAAAAACAAGCCCCGACAACGGACTTATTGTATTTTTCAGAGCATGATCCTTGGGAACTTATTGTTATTTTATCGGCTATAAAACTGAGCATGTTAAAAAACAAAAATCATTGATTTGCACAAGCCCTTCAACAGACCTGCCGGGTTCAACTCCTCAAAACGAGCAGGTCTGCTGAAGGGCTTGATTCTCAAAGAATCTTTTCCTCACAAAACATGAGATTACTCATCAAACAATTCGTCCAGGCTCGAAATCTTACGAAAATAAGGTTTATCGACCAACTCGTCCAAATCCAGATTCTGATTGATGGAATCCAGGCAAAGAAAATGGCGTTTTTCACCTGACGGATCATTCAGTTCTGCATAGATAAAATTATCCTCATGCGTCAGAGTACAGATTCCGGCAATGTTTTCCTCGCCGTCTTCATCAAACTTATCCAAACGGTAAATGCCCGAGCCGTCCTTGAATAGAATAGCCAGATCGGTTACCGCAACTTCCATCTCTTCCACTCGAATATTGTATTCCGGCAAACAGTCAATATCGACAAAGTCCTTGGCTGTACCCTCGTGATCGATATAATTGCGGTAATACCGCAACACATCATCTTTTCGGATCGGTTTCAGCGTCATCGGCTTCTCCCCTCCCGGCGACATCATGCTGAAATTCAGTTCACGGACCGTGTACCGGTCATCCTCATACTCCAGATCCGTATAATCATAAGTCAAAGCAAACTCCGGCTGTTCCAGCTTCAACATATTATGATAATTGAAAGCCGGATGCATAATCACCGTATAACAGAAATCCTTATATCCCAAATCCTTGAAAAGGAGCTGATAACGTGTAAAACGGATTTTCCGGTTCTGATAGTCAATCTCTTTCCGATACAGATAATAACCCTCGACATTGTTCAACGGCCAGAACTCCCACACCACATTATCGGCATCTTCCTCACAACGCCAAAAACGGGCCAGCCCCATCTCCATGGAAACAAATGCCAGATTGTACTGACGGAGTCTTACCGGATTAAGCAAAGCAAAAATATGATTCAGTACATCATTGGTAATGAAAATGAGCAGGATACGGTTCAGATATTTGTCACCGGTACGCTCCTCTTCCACCATTTGGCGCATCTCTTTCAAGCAGAGCATCTCCCGATAGATGGTTGTCGCTCCGGAACGGTACTGATGTGCAATCTTCTGTAATATCCTATAAGCTTCCTGAAAATCACCGGCTATATCAGAAATATCCTGAGCCGTCTTGTTCTTAAAGGTAGGAAGCAGACCGTAAGTGATGAGAAGCAGAATGCCGATGTTCATCTCTCCCTCCCGATTACATAAGTCATAGCGCTCACAAAGTTGCTGCACCTTCAGAGAAGGAGCCGGCACATCAAAATCTCCGGTATAAAGATAATGGAGCAACTGCGAAATGAATTCTTTGTTGACCTCGTGACTGGTCTTCTCAATATACTTCTTAAAAAAACAGGAAGTTGCCTCATACTGATAAAGCAGGCATTCCAAATTTTCTTCTTTCTGAGTATAGGAACGGTATAACTCGGAAAACTTACTGAAATAGGCATCGCACTGAAAGGTCTTGAAACGGCTGAAATGATTTCCTTTCAGATTATAACCAATAAAGTCCGACAACTCTTTCTCAGTGGAAAAAAACAGGCGCAGACGGAGGATACTGTTTAGTTTTTCTTTATCTGTCATAAATCATTTTTTATATCGTTCATTATCCATTTTTCATATTATAGAAACAGTCCGAAAACTGACACTACAAATTTAACACAAATTGCTCACCATCATGTCATCATTGCGATATAGAATCAATTTTACCCATGTATCGTGTATCATTTTACACGTTAGTCACTTTTTCAAAGTTGAAAGGAAGCAGAGTTTCATTATCCTCGGCAAAGGTCGTAGATTTGTTCCAAAACAAAAATTATAGAATCATGGCAAGATTTATCATCACAACTAAATGCAGAAAAAATTCGAACGGAATTTTTATAGAACCGGGCATGCAAGTAGAAGTAGTCACCCAGTCATTGAGCAATCCGTTGTTCACCAATGGCGGACAGGCGGTAGTCGATGCCTTCATGCGTATCTATGGCATTGACATCAAAAAGGCAGGAGCGTGCAGTACGGTATATTTGGATGTTCAGAAAGTTTAGGAGGAGACTATGAAAACAGTAGAAACACTACTCGGTATTGCCGCATATCTGGGTCTGGACAGCGTTGAAAGAGAACTGGATTTCATCGGACAGCGCGCCCTGCAGGAAAATGCCAGTCTGATGCTGCCGCTGGTCGGTGAGTTCAGTTCCGGAAAAACCACGCTCATCAATGCTCTTACGGACAGCAAGAAACTGGAAACAGCCACCAAACCGACCACAGCAACCATTTATGAAGTACATTTCGGCAGCACATCCTGTCAGGCAACCATAGTAAGCCAGGATGATGAAATCACGGAAATCAATGATCTCTCGGAGCTGAAAAACGAGAAGTTGGCCGATGCCAAGGTAGTCACCGTGTTCGACACTTCGACCCTGGTACCCGCTTCGACCATTCTGGTAGATACTCCGGGATTGTCTTCTCCTGATCCGAAACACAAACAGACTCTGGTGAACTTTCTACCCAAGGCTGACGGCATTCTGCTGGTTGCAGACATTAACCAACAGGTTACCCGCTCGCTAACGGATTTCATTGAAATGATGCGTCTTTCCCTGAAACCGATTTATCTGGTGCTGACCAAAGCAGACACCAAATCATCGCAAGAAATCGAGACGGCCAAATCATATATCATCGAGAACTGCAAGATTCCGGTAAAACAGGTAGCCGTAGTATCTGCTTCGGCAGGCAATCTGTCTGAACTGTATGCTCTGTTTGAGGATATCCAGCAAAACAAAAAGGATATCATTCAAAAGGTAGACACACAAAGGCTGAAGAATATCACCGACCTGCTTTTGGAACATATCGAAGAACTGATGAAGGCTTCAGCCTCAGACAAAAAGCTGGATGAAGCCATCACCAAATGCCAACAGGAGCTGGAGAGTATCAATCGGAATATTGAGCGGATGATGGACAACATTTCGGACGAGAAAGCTTCGTGCGAAAAGGAAATCGCCCGCAAATTTGAGGATCTTGTCACAACCAAACTGAACGGGCTGGTCAACGGAAAGAGCTGTAATTTCGATGCCGAAGCTGTTTCTATGATAAACAGTACGGCAACTCTCCTGATGAATGAATATAAGGTGCAAATCCAACAGATTCTTCGGGAACATACCTTCTGTCAGAAAGATAACGACCGGAAGACAGGCGCAGAGACTATCAATCTGGATCTGTCGGACGTTCAGATCTCAGAGCTATGCTACAATCTGGATTTGAACACCATGGGGCATGAATACGACGGTTGGATCAAGGCCGGCGTGATTGCCGCTGCTGCAGTAGGTGTTGCCGCCGCCGTAGCTTCCAGTGGAGGTACTGCTGCAGCCGCTCTTGCCAATCCGGGAACGATGCTGGATCTGGCAGACACGGTTACGGATGTAAGCAGCATCGCGTCCAATCAGAACACAGCCAGCAGAATTGAACGGGCAGCCGGATTCATGGCACAGGCGACAGACAGATATCACGCTTACTCTGAATCCAACCAACAAATAGGACAACAGTTCGGAAGCGATAAAGGGTTGATTGACTCTATGGTGGGCCTGGTTACCGACAAGATGATGTCAAAGCCTCAGCGCATACGTGCCGTCAGAAACTATATAAACGATTCACTGATTCCAGAGTTCAAAAGCAGACTGCAGGACATCTCCATCCGGCTGACCGAAAGCATCCGCACCAGTCTGCAAAACGGAGTGACCGAACTGATTGAACAAAAACGGGCATCACTGAATCAACTCAAGAAAGAGCAAAAGGAGAAAAAAGAGCTTTTTGACGAGAGAATGAACCAGCTACGCGAATACAAAACCCAATTACTAACTTTATAAATCAGCATGAAAATGATAGACGTTTTAGGCGCATTTCTTTTGGGCGGAGCAACAGGCTTCGTTGCCAAAGACAAACTGTTTGACAACAAAAAACAGCAAACCAGCAGACAGAATGAGCTGGATGATTTGTATGCGGAGAATGAAAAGTTCAGCAAGCGCAACCGTGAACTGGAGCGACAGGTGGAGGATCTGCTGACCGAACTGGATGCAGTGCGCAAACGGGCGCAGAGTCATGATGAAGACAACGACGATCTGGAATATGAACTGGACAAAGCCAAGCGAACCGTCAAGAGCCTTCAGCAACAGAATGATGAATTGACGCGCAAAATAAAGGAATATAAAGATGAATGCGAACTGCTCAAAGCAGAAATGGAGAATCTGAAAAATAAACTGGGCTAAAAACAGAAACTGGTATGAACAGTGGAATTATAGTATTACTAGTAATGGCAGCCTTCATCATCGGGGCTGCCTTAGCCTGGTTCTTTTTCAGAAAACGGGAAGCTTCGTCCGAAGAATCAAAAATACAATCAACAGACATCCCCAAAGATACTTTTGAGATATCAAAAATACAACTGATCGAAGCGGAAAAGAATGTTTTAAGGGATGAGCTGGCCAAATTAAAAAAAGAAAAAGAGGAAATTCTCTCAAGATGCACGAATCTGGAAGGAGCCAACAAAGAGATCAGAGCAAAACTTGCCGAAGCCAACCAGGAAACGACGTCAAAAAGTACAGCTCTGAAGAACAAATATGAGCAACTGCTGGCTGAAGCCAAAGCTCAATGTGAGCGGTTGGACAAAGAACTGGCCAATGCCCTGAATGGCAAGATAGACTCAGCCGTTCAAGAACAACTAAATGAGATTGAAAAACTGAAGAAGAAAATCAAGGATCTGGAAGAAGAACTGGAAGATTGCGAAGATGACAACGACGAACTGAAGAAACGCATCTCCAGCAAAAATGCAGAACTGGAAGAGTTGCAAGATGATTTAGACAAGGAAAGAAAAGCATCCCAACAGCTGCACGATGAATTGTGTGACGCCAAGCAACAATTGGAAGAGATGGATCAGGAACTTGACCAGAAAGCAACTTCCCTCAGTTTCATACAGGAGATTCTGTCGGCCAGCGAAGTAAAACAAAGCGATACCAGAGCTCTGAACCGGGAAATTGATAATCTGGAAGCTTTCCTCAAAGGACCGTTGACCGATGTCTATTCGTTTATCTACACCAGTGATCCAGACTTCAGCTGTGGAGACCTGAAAGGTAAAGAAGCCCTTGAACATATCAAGAAGTTTCTGTATAACTATTTCGACCAGTGGGCCTCAACCAAACGGAAGAGCTGGCTCGACGGAAAGAAGACCATCGCCTTTGTCGGAGAATTCTCTGCCGGAAAGACCTCTATCGTCAACCGCATCCTTTCGCAGGACGACCCGTCCATCCCTCAGCTTCCGGTCAGCACCAAAGCGACTACAGCCATCCCGACCTACATTGCCAGCAGTGAAAACGTACACTACAACTTCATTTCCGGTGATGGCAAGATGAAAGTGATCGATGAACATTCTTTCAGAAAGGTATCCAAGGAAACTCTGGATCAGGTGAAAGGAATCTCCGCACTCATCAAATACTTTGTGATGTCTTACCCGAACCAGAACCTTCAGGGACTGAGTGTGCTGGACACCCCGGGATTCAATTCCAATGACAAGGAAGACCGGGAACGGACCATAGACGTCATCAACGAATGTGACGCCCTGTTCTGGGTGTTCGATGTAAATGCCGGGACCGTAAACCGAAGTTCCATTGCCGTCATCAAGGAAAAGCTCAACAAACCTCTGTATGTCGTAATCAATAAGGTAGACACCAAACCGAAATCGGAGGTTGACAAAGTAGAAGCGCTGATCAAAAAGACACTTGCCAACGAAGGACTGACCGTACAACAGTTTATCCGTTTCTCGTCTCAGGCTCCTTTGGAACAGATTATGAACCCCATCCAGAGTGTAGAAAGAATCAGCAATCGTGCCAACTTCCTTTCGGACCTGAGAACTGATATAGAAGAGTATCTGAATATCTTTAAGGATGCAGTGGCCGAAAGCGACCGCAGCTATAACAATGCTCTTCAGAATGGGGAGCAGCTCTCGGATGAGTTTTGGACGAGCTTGAGAAATATGCAGGAAAACTGTGAGAGAGCCTGCCAGATTCCTAAATGGGTGGAACATATCTTCAGCTCCGACCGCTTTGAGATGACTGCAGACGAAGGAGAAAGACTGAAATTTTTACTGAACGATATTGCCGGCTACCAAGTAGAAAGTCTGTCAAACAGTTTTGAAAGATGTATTGAGGAAGCCGGAGAAATCCAACAGGAATATTCCAATCTGTGCGACCTGAAAGCAACCTGGCGAAGATTGGATGACTGTTATGAACAATTCAAGAAGATTCAAAAAAAGATAGAAAACTATGAGCGACAGAACTAATTTCTCTCAATATCTGAACAGTTTGCAGGAGAAGAAACAGGCTCTCCTGCAAGTGGCAGAGCGGGCAGCCGAATATGGCTGGATACCCAAAGAACGGACCACCTCCGCCAAAGACACACTCTCTTTGGCAGAGATCAGGGAAAAGCTGGAAAAGGACACGCTGACCATCGGTGTCATCGGACAGATGAAATGCGGCAAATCTACATTCTTAAATGCCTTTATCTTTGAAAATGACGTGCTGCCGGCTGCCACTACCCCCATGACGGCGGCTCTCTCGGTAATTACCTACGGCGAAAAAGAGCGCATTGTGACCGAATTCTATACAGCCGATGAATGGGCCGAGCAGAAGATGCAGGCCGCGCGTCCGCTGGAGGATGCTGCGGACTCATTGGACGAATCTAAGATCAAGGCGGCCAAAGAACTGGTAGAAAAGTCTTCCAGACTCGGTACCTCCCTGCAAAAATACTTGGGAACTACCCAAGAGGACAGTTTCGACCAGCTCATCGAGTACGTCGGTGCCGACGGCAAATTTATCTCCATCACGAAATCGGTTACGATCTACTATCCGAAAGAGTACCTTAAAGGAGTGGAGATTGTGGACACTCCGGGATTCAACGACCCGATTGTATCACGCGAGGAACGTACCAAGGAGTTCCTCAAAAAGGCCGATGTGGTGCTGATGATGCTCTATGCCGGCCGACCGTTCGACGCTACGGACCGGGACATCATTTTCAAGAATGTACGCCAGTGCGGCATCGGCAAGGTGTTGATCGGCATCAATAAATATGACATTCCTTATTGCTGCGAGTCGAATCCGGAAGACGAGCAGCAGATCCGGGATTATGTCAAGACGGAAATCCGGAAAGCCTGCAAAGCCTGTCAGGACAATACCCTCACCGAAATCTTAAGCACCGCCGAGCCGATACCGGTATCTGCCGAAATGGCCCTGCTGGCTGCAATCCCCACCAGCAGAATCAGTGAAAACGAGGCTTTTGATTTTGCCTGGAAAAGACATTGCTCGAACTTCGGTATCAGTACCGCACAGGAAATGCACCAGTGGAGTCATATTGATGATCTGACAAATGCCGTAAAAGAACTGATTGACAAAGAAAAAGGACAGATTCTGTTTGCCAAGCCTTTGAATGCCATTCTGGCTGCAGGCAACAAGATCAAAGCCGAGAATGAAAACGAACTGCATCTGATCAACAACAAGATTGAACTGCTCCAGATGCCGGATTCGGAGGTGGAAGAACGGGAAGACAAACTGGCACGGGCACACAAAAAACTTCAGAAAAAAATCAATTCTCTTGGAGAAGGACTGAATGAAAATATTCGTAATCAGATCCGAATAGGAAAAAAAGATATGGAGGACGAAGTGGACCGTTCCTGCAAACGCATGAAAGAGATTGTTCATCATGACTGGAGCAGGTTCAAGAGTTTCGATAGTATCCGCCCTAGAATTGACAACGAAATCCAGTTTCTAATCACCCGAACACTGAAGCGTAAAACCGAGGAGTTGGCCGAACAGGGAAAAAGAGTCATCAAAAGAAGTATCAATACTTTCTTTCAAGATGCGGAAAGCTTGTTGATGCAATATCTGCCGGATTTTGATTCCAAAGACTTTATCGAAAGCACCCAAAACAAGATTCATCTGGATATGGATGACAGCGATTTATTCTCCTTTAAGGAAGATGATGACAACGACACCAATTATGGTTGGGGAGATGTTATCTGGGAGGTCCTTAATGGAGCTTCCTGGGGTCTATTGGGAGTAATCGGAAATATACTGAGCTACGATGAAAATTTAGCTAAAGTGGAAGATTTCATCAATTCCATCAGCCGGGATTTTGATCCAAGTCCTTATCTGGACCATGCTTTCATGAGAAAAGACGCAGTCATCGATTCTGTGAAGACAGCCTTTATCACCGATCTGATTGAACCTTTACAGGAACAGATTGAAGATATACATACCAAACAGAACCAGAAAGAAAGTGAGTTAAAGAATGCCCAACGGGAGCGTGATGCCCTGGAAACGCAGAAAGGACTCATACGCACCCAAATCGATGAAATGAATAAAATAAAAACTACACTTGTTTAAATATCCTATCCTTCCTACTCTGCTGTACCTCGGAGTTTATTCATAGAAATATCCGAACCGGTAAGGCAGAGACATCCCTCCAATATCCGATTTACTTTCCATATTGGAGGGATATTCCATCTTTCACAGATTCACATAAACCAAACTGAAATGATGAAAATATTTTTTGGACTAAAAGTCCGCTTCGACCTGTTCCTTTTTTCAAAACTACAGAGCCATCGCAGTGTCCTGAATGCATATCGCCATATCGAACAGAAGGACAATACAGACAACGCTTTACTGAAAGAACAACTGGCTTGGGCACTATATACCCTGTCTGCCCTGAAAAATAATCTCAAAGAATATCAGTTTGAGATCCTAAACAACCAACTGGCTGCCGTTCTTCTGTATAAGCTCAAGGAAATGGGATATGCCCAGGCCTACCCCACCACAAAATTCTTTCAGTTAAAGAAACAGATGGAAGAATGTTTTCGCATTCGAATATTCGAAATGGAATCAGAAGAGGGTCTTTATCTGGAAAAGGACGGTCAGCAACCGCTGGTCATCAAATGGAGAGACCGGAAAATGCGGGAAGAATTACGAAAGAAAATCGCACTTCTGGATATCATCATTTCCAATATCTAAGCATATCATATTAGTCTAACCATAAAATTATTCTATCATGCTAAGAGGTATAACATTTTTTTTCTGTGACAATTGCCGAAAGAGATTTAAAGGTCTGGATATGGAATACAGATGCACAATCCTGACCAGTCCACAAAGATGTCCTTACTGCGGCAGTTACCATACTCTGCCCAGAAATTCTGTCGGTTTCCAAGATTCTCTGTATGCAACAATCTGGAAGAATATGGATGAAAGCGGTGAATACGGTACCACTTGTTCTATTGATCCGAAAAAATACCTTCAATATATAGAAGAATGCGACAAATGGAACAGTGAACCGCATGATAATGACGATGACAATGACAATAACGATAATGACTACCATAAACCTGAAAAGCATGAGTGTGAGCCGGACAACACCTCAAAGAGTAAACTCCAGGAGGCTGGCGAGTGGACTTTACTGATCCTTGTAGTCATCCTGATATCCGTCTATGATGGTCTGTACTCCATAGGAAAGAAGCTGGGAAAGGTGTTTAAGAGGAAGTAGACACCATCAGTACATAATCCAGAATAAATCTTTCATATTTATATTAATGTTCATATCTACATGGATAGCTTTATACATCCAGTTTGGGAAATAAAACTATCAAAACCTGTTGGCGGAATTAAATATGTGCAAATTTAATTCCGCCAACAGGTTATAAAAATATTTTAGATCACTTACTTATAACATTAAAACAACATAATTACACAGCGAAATGGACTAAAATGAAAGGAAAATCATAGGAAATCGACAAAAAGTAGCCGGAATTTGATTGTGTCTCAGAAATTATTGCTAATTTGGACGAGTATTTAATGCGCAAATGCGTATTTAATGAGCCAAAGAAGCGTTTCTGTTTCATCTTGGAAACGAAATCGCCAAATACAGTCAAGAACAGATGAAGGTAGCAAAACACTCCTTCGATATGTGGTACATATACAACAATACCATATAGGTGTAGGAGAAGAGTTCCGTTCACTGTTCTAAGGCGTTTGGAGATTCCTGTTACCAAATGATGGCTGCAATCCTGCGCCGATTTACTTTTACTAACTTAAATCAATAAGAAATCATTTACCAAAAAGTGGAACACAATAACAATAACCTACTATCTCATATTTGTCGTATAGATAACCACCCCGTCAAAGATTTACCAGCATCAATAAAGCAAAAGTATTTGACTGGCTTGGCTGCTGTTCTTTATACGATTTCTAATGGTAATGCAACAATGAAGACACTGTTCACGCAGTGGGCTTATTCAATAATTGGTCAAGATGCTTCATGCTTGTTTTCACAACAAACAGATGATTGTGTTAAAAAAGCGTTATCCATTAATAGAATTGGATTCCGTTTCTTTCGATGCAAGCATGAATTCTTTTTTGATTGTTTTTATTTGACAGAATCATTTGATAAGGGTTTATTACCAAAGCTTGGCGAATATTTAACTCTCATCGGAAAAAACATCTTTACCAAAGAATCCTTAAAAACGACAATAGATTATTTTAATGGTAGTTGCGATAAGAGTGCATTAAAAGTTCCTGAAAGCTTGCAAAAACACAGGTTACTAAATATTTCATTCAAACAGCAAAGACAAAAGCGAGTATTAGTTGTTGCAAACGTTTCAGCTGGAAAATCTACATTGATTAATGCCCTGTTAGGTCATCGATTTAATAATGTTAGAACCACAGCTTGCACAAGCAGATTATGCGAAATATACAATAAGCCTGTTGACGATGGCTTTACTTACCTCCAATCAAATCATTTGCAGTTTGATCTACATATTGATGCGCACACGAGCGATGATGCTTGTAAAGTGGGAATGCATTTCAAATCAACTCTTGGTAAAGCAAATATATGTTTGATTGATACTCCTGGAGTAAATAATTCAACAGATACAAATCATTGGAAAATCACAACGACTGCGATAAATCGTGGTGCGTATGATATTGTCGTTTTTATATCAAATGGAAAATATAATGGAACTATCGATGAAAGAAAAATTCTTGAGCATATATATAAGAACTGTAAAAAGCCAGTTTTGTTTGTGCTCAACCAGTTAGATACTTTTAAACGTTCTGTTGACAATATAGAAGAGATGATACAAGACTATATGAATGAGGTCAAAGCAATTGGATTCAAAAATCCACAAGTATATCCTGTGTCTGCAATTTATGCATTTATGCTAAGACATTCATCTAATTTAGATGAAGAAGAACTTGATGAATTGGACTTGATTAAGAAACGCTTCTCTAAAGACTTCTATAATTTACCAAAATACATCGGTCTTGATTCCACCTCTGACATAGAAAGAACAGGTTTTATATATTTAGAAAAAGGAATTATTAAACATTAATATATACAATTCAATGAAGAAGGTCGCAATTAAGTATAACCCATATTTGGTAACAACACAAATTACGGTTGATGGCCAAACCCCTAAGGCTAACAGTTCCTTGAATGTTGACAAAACTCGACTTCAGGAATGGGTTGAGAAACTACCACAGATACTGATGGATGAGTATCGCGATACAAACTTCGATATTACCTTTAAGGGTACAAAGGAAGACTATCAAGATATTATTTCTGCTGTAGAAGCTTATGGTAATAAAATTAATGCCAAATGCACTTTAGACAAAACTGCAGATATTGCTGACGCAGAAGCTACTATTGACTGTATTTTTGAGGAAATCAAAAATGGCCCAATTCCGGAACTTAAAGACAAGGCTATTACAGATGCTTTTGAAAAGGCAAAGAATTCTCAGTTTGAAATCAACGTTGTAGCAACAATGAGTTCTGGTAAATCGACCTTAATTAACGCTTTGCTAGGACAACAGTTAATGCCTGCTGCAAATGAGGCAACTACAGCTACTATTGTGAAGATTATAGATACCGATCAAAAAAACTTTTCTGCTGTAGCGTATGATAAAACCGGCAATAGAGTTGCGAAAATAGACAACGTCACATTGGCAGATATGAAGAAGCTAAATGACGACGAAAAGGTTTCTGAAGTTACAATATTTGGACGCATACCATTTGTGGAATCTACTGGCATGAAACTTGTCTTAGTGGATACTCCGGGACCAAACAATTCTCGCGACAAAAGGCATGAGGAGATGACATATAAGATGATTGCTAATTCCGATAAGTCATTAGTCTTATATGTAATGAATGGTCAACAGCTTGGTATTAACGATGAAAAGATTTTCCTTGATTATATTTGCCAAAATATGAAGGAAGGTGGCAAGCAAAGCCGAGACAGATTCCTTTTTGCATTAAACAAGATGGATAGTTTCCGCCCAAGTGTCAAATATGACGGAGAGGGTTGCATTGCAAAAGCTTTGGATGCAGCAAAGAAAGGTCTTGAGGATCGTGGTATTTATAATCCAAATCTGTTCCCAGTCGCATCATTACCAGCATTGCAAATTAGAACGAAAGAAGAGGACGAAGATGAAGATGCTGCAGAACTTGACGGCTTTAGAAAGAGATCTGCTAAATACGAAGAGATGTGTTTTGAAAACTACTACAACTATACTCATCTTCCTCAAACAGCTCGTCAGTGTATTGAGAACTGGATAGCTACTCAAAAGGACGATGAACTTGTAGAAATTCATACTGGCATTCTTTCCGTAGAGTTGGCTATTAGTCAGTATGTGAATAAGTATGCTCGTACTACAAAAATATGCGATTTGGTACAGTCGTTTAAGGACAAGTTGGAGGAATTAGCAGCTGTAGCAAATCTTCAAGATGCAATTGCCAAGGATAAGAACAAAAAGGCTGAACTTGAGAAACAGATTAAGAATATTAAGGCAAATATTCAGTCTGCTAAGGATGCTCAAACTTTGTCAAAAGACATTGATAAGATTGATTTGACCTCAAAGGTTCAGAATGAAGTAAGCAACTACCTTGATAGTGTTAAGGTTGAGCTCAACCGTATGATGAGTGGACGAAGTAACAAAGTTGAAAAAGTAGTTGCCAAACAGCAATGTGCGGAACTTGAGAGCCAGGTCAAGGCTATTTCTGTTCAAATTAAAGTTCAAATTGACATGATTCTTGAGAAATCATATAAGGAAACTATCAACAAGGTTGTAGAACAGTACAAAAAGCACCTTGCAGCTTTGAATATGGGTATTAATGCTGGAGCTCTATCTTTTAATCCTCTAAATCTTGTATCCGCTTCTTTGTCGAATCTCTCTCAAATTATTGAGGATAATACTGAAACCGCTGATGAGAGTTATTATGTAAAGGAACAATATCAGAAAAGAGTTGAGGGTGGATTCATTAGAAAAACTGCCAGTTTCTTGACCTTTGGATTAGTCAATGATCATACCTATGAAACTGCATACAGGGACAAACGAATTTCCAAGTATGTTGACTATGTAGATATGAATGAGGTCGCTTCTGATTACATTGTCCCATTTCAAGGAAATCTTCAGAAAACTGCGCAAAGTGCAATTGAATATGTTAATGGTGAAACCGTAAGACTCAAAGAGCACCTTAAGGCAGAGTTGGTTAAGATTGACAAACTGCTTGATGAAAAGCTGAGCGCTTTGTCCCTGACAGAAGCAGATTCAAAGGCAAAAGCGGAAGAGATTGCACAGAAGGAGAAAAACCTCAAGTGGTTGATGGACATTCAGCAACAGGTAAAGAATATAATTGAATTCTAACTATGAAGCCAAAGTTCATGGAAGCTATAAGCAATGGTGATTTAATCACCATTCGCTTATATTTAGCTAATGAATTATTACTTGATCCCAGAGGGAAAAGTTTTAACAAAATGCGCACATACGCAGAAATGAACATTATGGACTTGTATGAAATTCATAATGAAACAGACTTTTCCGAGATTTCTTCTATCTGGAATGAGGAACTTTTGTTTAATTTGCGAAATGATTTAGACTACAATTTTTCAAAAGAAAGACTTGATTTCTTTGAAAAAGTGGCTAAAATTGTGTTAAGAGAAAAAGCACAATTAATGGATAAAGAAAAACGAGTATTGTCAGATGAAGAAAAACAAAAGGCTATCGATAGCGAAAATTCGGTTCCTGGAGAACCACTAAATGTTAAGAAATCATTTAAAGAAAAAATCAAACCATTCTTTAAGCGCACTATAAAGGAGAATATCATACCCCCTTTTAAAAAGGACTTGAAGAAATGGACTAAAAGGAAAAATATATGAAACCAAAGTTCAAAAAAGTAGTAGATGCAGGAGACTTGGTAAGTACTCGCCTATTTCTTGCAAACGAAATGTTGCTTGATCCAAGAGGAAAGAGCTTCATGGAGATGCGTTCTTATGCTGAAACTGTGTTCTCAAATCTGTATGATGTTCATGATGGTGGCTCTTTTGAAGAAAACAAGGCTGTCTGGTCTGAAGATTTGCTATTTAGTGTCAAGAATGATCTTGACTTTAATTTCTCTCGCGAACGTCTTGATTTCTATTATAATTTAGCAAAGGAAGTGTTAAAAGATAAAGCCGAATATCTTGATGCTGAAGATATAAAGTTGGCTCAACGTCAATCAAATGCTTCTACGAATCAGGAAGAATATATTTATCCATCCGATTCAAAAAAGAAGATTCACTCTGGTATCACGATTGGTGGTGCAGCACTTACAGTAGCCGGACTGTTCATAGAAAAGACTACTGTAGCTTATGCGGTATCATCTTTAGGTATCATCGGTATGGCTATTGGTGGTTATTTACTCTATAACGATAGAAAAAAATGAGTTTATGGAAGAATAGGGGTGAAGAATTTAAAGGAAAAAACTTATACCCCGAAAGTAATAATCAATTCGCAGAGGTTGTAATTCCTGCTTCTGAGCGGCAATTACAACCTATAGAAGATCCAACTGTACGTATGCCATACAAAGAGATTGCTCGTACAGAATCTTTTAGCGACATTAAGGGATATGAGATTAATGCAAGTCTGGCACTGTCACTTGTTGATGATGTGGTATTAAAAAACTACCTTACAAGATTGTCAAACTTGGAGATCGTATCTTTGGATAGCGATATATCATTAAATGATACAATCATCTTTAAAGTAAATAAGATGGTGTATGAAAAAGATGAGTATGCTACAGATAAGTTCATAAGCATTGTAAGCGCAATGACCTATACAAAGGGTTCTGTGTTTATGATAGTTGATGGACATAAGGATCATACAGATTTCTATCTTGGTGTAAAATGTGAAGATTCTGAAAGAACAGCAAGTTCTGTAGCAGAAACGTTTACGAACGCTATGATAGGACAGTTCCCTGGCGCTCAAATTTCTGATTTGTCAATCAAAAGACCAGGTGCAGATCGTTCAGAACAGGAACACTTGATCCATAAAATGACTGAGGCAACTACCATAAGTATGTGCTCAGGTATTCCTGCACAGAAAAATAGTAAAGGCGAATACACAAACGCTACATTCATTCAAGGTATTGAAAAGTTTGCTATTGCGATGCAAGGCAAGGAATACACTGCTGTTATTTTGGCATCAAGTATAAGCCAAGACAAAGTTACGGATATACGTTTTCAATATGAAACCATTAGCAGTGCTTTGTCTATATACGAGTCACAACAACTGAACTTAACAAGTAACGAATCCTTGTCAACATCAATTTCTAATACGATTGGCGAATCAATCACTCATGGTCTAAGTCATACGGAAGGTACGTCATCCAGTCATACACATACCACCTCACATACAATAGGAAGTTCTGACGGCCATACAAGTGGCACATCAGATACAAAAGGCAGAAATAGGTCTGGAGGTATTTCGTTTATTCTTTCTGCTAATGCAGGCACAAGCAAGTCAAAAACGAAAAGTGAATCCGACACACATTCTACCAACCAAAGTGACACATCTTCGGATAGTTTCACAAAGGGAAGTAGCCAAAGCGATACTACATCAGAATCTCAAACAAAGAACACTAGCAATACTTCTGGTAAAAGCAACACTCAAGGAACATCTCGCTCATTGACTGTTAATGTAAAGGATAAGCACATCCATGAAATCCTTAAAAAGATTGACAAACAATTAGAGCGTATATCTGTGTGTGAAAGTAGCGGACTTTGGGCTGCAAATGCATACTTCTTGTCTTATGAAACAGATCGTGCGATAGCCGAAACTGGAGCAACAATTTTCCGTTCGATAATACAGGGTGAACAATCAGGCGTAGAATTCTCTGCAATAAATACATGGTATAATGACAACCCGGCATATTTATCGTTGAGCAAATATGTGTGTGGATTTACACACCCACAATTTGTCTATCCTAATTCTGTATCAGAACAGCCTATGGTGCTTACCCCCACTACAATGCTTAGTAGTAAAGAAGTAGCAATTATGATGGGGCTTCCTCGAAAGAGTGTTCCAGGTTTTCCCGTAGTAGAACATGTAACATTGGGCAAAGAGGTCGTAAGGTTGAGTAACTACGAGAGTCGTAAATCATTTGAACTTGGTTGTATCTTTGATCAAGGTATTGACATGTCTAATAATAAGGTTCATCTCGATGTTAAAAGTCTTACACAGCATGTATTTGTTACAGGTTCTACTGGATGTGGAAAAAGTGAAACTGTTTACAAATTAATTGATAGTGTTAGAAAAACGAATACTAAGTTCTTGATTATTGAACCAGCCAAGGGAGAATATAAAAATGTATTTGGTACTGAGCATATTTTTGGAACAAACCCTCTCATATCAAATTTGTTAAGAATTAATCCATTCAGGTTTACCAAGGGGGTTCATGTTCTTGAACATGCAGATAGGTTAATCGAAATATTTAATGTCTGCTGGCCAATGTATGCGGCTATGCCTGCAGTACTTAAGGAAGCAGTACTCAATTCATATGAAGATTGCGGTTGGGATTTAATAAAGTCTAAGAACAAATATTCTGAAGAAATTTTTCCAACATTCTCGGATTTAATTTGGGAGTTAGAAACGGTAATTGAAGCATCATCATATTCTGAAGAGGTTAAAAGCAACTACAAAGGTTCTTTAGTGACTCGTGTTAAATCATTAGCCAATGGTATTAATGGTGAAATTTTCTCAGGGAAAGAGATAGGTGATGATATTTTATTTGATGAAAATGTAATCGTTGACCTTAGCAGAATTGGTTCACAGGAAACTAAAGCTCTTATCATGGGAGTTCTAATTATGCGCCTTAGCGAATACAGATCCAACAGCGGAATCGAAGCTAACAGCGAACTGCGTCATGTTACAATTCTGGAAGAAGCTCATAACCTTCTCAAACGCTGTTCTCAAGAACAAAGTATGGAAGGTAGTAATGTTGCAGGAAAATCTGTTGAGATGATTTCAAATGCTATTGCCGAAATGAGAACTTATGGCGAAGGATTCATAATTGTTGACCAATCTCCTGGTGCTGTTGATATTTCTGCAATACGGAATACAAACACCAAGATTATCATGAGATTACCAGAAGAATCCGATAGAAAGATATCTGGAAAGTCTGCTGCAATGAAAGATAACCAAATTGATGAAATAGCCAAACTGCCTACAGGTGTTGCTGTCGTTTACCAAAATGATTGGGAAGAGCCCGTCCTTTGTCACATAAACATGTATAAAGGTGAAAGACTTAAATATGTGTTTATGGAAGATGTTGAGGAACCAACTAATGAACAACCTGTCATTAGGGAAATACTCAAATTCATGATGAAAGAAAAGGTTAAACAGCCACAGCTTGATGTTAAAGAGTCTATTTCAAAGATAAAAAATGGTATCTCTTCAATTAATCTTCCAACGTATGTAAAACTTAACATATTTGCAACAATACAAGAATTTGAGAAGACTGGTACTGCCAGCATTTGGAAGAACAAAGAATACGAGAAATTCTCATGGGTTATCTCTGGAATCTTTGGAACCAAGCAAGAAATTCTCAAACTTACAAAACAAGTCAGAGATTTCGATGAACTTACAGATGGGTTAAAAAAGATTATCAATGAAAGGGTTGAATCAATCCCTTCAGAATTGGAGTTGTCTTTATGTCAGAGTCTGATGCGTGATTATTCTATAGGCGATGAAAATCGACTAAAGATATACAATGCTTGGCTACAAAAAACAAAGAAAAAACTAATGTAAAATATTTCCTCCCTCTAAAAAAGAGAGAGGCTAATTAAAAACACTATGTTAGGATTAGAAACACTTACACAAGAAGTAAGCAGTTCTACATTGTTAGAACAAGCTAATTCTTTATCTGAAATATCAGAGGAGGATTTGAACTCTCCTATCGAAACTGAGGGATTAGATTCAAAAGAACGTATACAGGGGCTGCAAGGACAAGAAATTACTTCTTGGGGAGAACTTAATAACCCAATTGAGGGTAAGGAGTCTTCAGAAAAAACAGGTTTGTCTTTGGAGGAAAAGGTTCTTTTGCAAGATGAAACCGGATGGTCTGATGAAATCATAGATGCAATCAAAACTCCAGAAGAAGCTGATGTTTATAAGGACGCAGGATTGAAAGACGTTCATGGAAATTTAGAACGTACTGATATTGATTGGAATGCAAAAATTCCACAAGACAAAATTGATCGAATGCGTTCTTTGTATGGTGATGAAGTTGCAGATCGATGGAGTGGTAAAACTAATATGGACTTGATAAAAGAAGGTAAAGCTCCATATGGCCCTGACGGAGAAAGAATAAATTTACACCATATCGGTCAAAAGCCAGATAGTCCTCTCGCTGAGTTGACAGACACTGAGCACAAAACTAATGATGGTATTCTGCATGATAAGACAAAAAGCTCAGAAATAGAACGTCCGGTGTTTAGAAAAGAGCGTGAAGCGTATTGGCGAAATAGGCATAACGAATTAAATAGAAATTAATTATGGCTACATTTTTATTGACTGCAAAAACTAATATGTTCCTTAATCAAGGAAACGTCATTACTAAGGGTTCTGTATTTGAAGTAAATGTCAATAAGTTTGGTGTCAACGAGTCAAATGTATTGATGAATTCAGAAAGCAGAGCAAGTATTATACGCCAACTTGCCTACAAAGACGTTGACCTTGTTGCCAATAGAAAGGAATACTTCCTTAATAGAGGCTATTTTCAAGTTGAAGAAAGACGAAATGTATTAGCAAATGGGCACTTTTGACTTTTTGACACTGTCCAAAATTTTGTGTACATGGAAACAGGATTCAGCTGTAAGTTTCTTCTTATATCTGAATTCTGTTTCCCCCAATAAGCATAAATTGGTTCATAATCAAATTTCAGTTATGAATCGATTATCCCCCTTTCATCTTGACGAATAATAAATGATAGGAAATAGCCACTTTGACATTCTGACACTTTGATTTCAAAGGCTGTTGAGCCTTCCATTTTTGCAATCAGATACTGACGCATTCTAAAAAAATCAAATCTCAGAGCCTCCTAAAAACCGTATTATCCTGACAATAAAGTTCATAACACAGAAAAACAGAAGAATCCGGGCAATTGAAACAGAAGAAAACAAAGACAGAAAAACTGATTTTTGACGATTCTCAGAGCTCATACGGATGATTTTTTAAAGTCGTCCTCACAAAGTGCAACTTTCATCACAATGATTTCAGGCAGATGCCGTGGTCATCAACACAACATAGCCAAGCTATTTTCTGTATAAATCCTGCATATATGCAAGTTTTATGCAACATCAAAGAGAATATTTATTCGTTTATAACTCCAGACTATGCGAAACGAAAATCTATCCCGTCAACAAGTATCATGATTTTACCTACAAAACAGATAAATGAGCAAGAAACCACTTACAGAATGACATCAGCATTTCTGCGGAACAAACGCTCCAAATATATGGAAAAGTCCAGGAAAAATAAAGCCAGGAAAATAAAGATTCAGACCATGATTTTCTTTTTCTTTGCGACATTCTGTCCTGTGCAAGGCACCCTGACAGCCTCAACATTTATATTGATTTAGACTTTCTATGCGGAAAATGTAATGCAGGTTAAAGATGTTTCCATATTCTATAAACAGATCAGAAAAGGCACGGCGTTTGTTTTCATCTTGATACAATGAAGGAACAGGTATGAAGACAAAAGAAGATAAAAAGAACGGACTACAGTCCCATGACGTGATTGTCATGAACTTTTCAGGAGTATATGATCTGGAGAAATTGCCCCATAACAATAATTACAAATGGTTGGACTGTCGGCATCTTTCAGGAACAGACTGTTATTGCGATGAAGAAGGAAAAGATGTGCTGAAAAAAATCATCAGCCCCTACCCAGTTCAGGGCATTCATTTCATTGATTCCGGAAATTATCATTACGTAACCAAATTCTGGACGGACAAAATCAATGAGCCTTTTGTCTTGGTGGTGTTCGACCATCATCCGGATATGCAGCCGTCACTTTTTGAAGATATCCTTTCCTGTGGCAGTTGGGTAAAAGATGTTTTGGACAGCAATGCGAACTGCCGGAAAGTGATTATCGTCGGAGCTTCTGAAAAACTAATCCATGCCGTACCGCAAGGCTACGAAAGAAAAGTGCATTTTTATAGTGATCATGACCTTAACCGTAAGGAAAGCTGGAAAAGATTCTCTCACGAACTGATTTCCAACCCGGTCTATATTTCAATCGACAAAGATGTACTTTCTCCCGAATACGCAATCACCAACTGGGATCAGGGTTCGATGAATCTGAAGGAACTGGAAGAATTGCTTCATATCATCATTCAGCAGCATCCGGTTCTGGGAATAGATGTCTGCGGTGAATTCAAGCCCAACGCCAACTTGACGGAAAATTTAAAGGACGCCACTATTGACGGACATATCAATCGGGCCCTGTTACATTTGCTAAAAGAGTAAGCATTCTCTGAAAGATGCAAACAGATCAGCAGAAAAGATATCATGCTACGATCTATCATCTTTGTCAGCATGATCATTCGACTTTGAAAACAAGAGATAATACATGGTGCCAAACATATAGCCGATTGCTATACCTACGGCCAGCTTTCCCATAGCTGATCCTAATATCACACCGAAAAGCATTCCCAATGACAAACAAAGGGAATAACCGGGCTTTTTCTCCTTTTCCTTACTCATGGTTTTAATGAATATAAAGTTCTTGCTGCATCTACATATCATAACGGATGCAGATCAAAGATAGTAAAAAAACAATTAGCAGAATCAAATGAATGCTCATTTAATTCTGCTAACGGGTTAATTGGTCATGCCATCAAAAGTAAGAATACAATCTTTATCCAAAGGATAAATCTCATTTCTTGGCATTAGGATCTTTTTTCCTTAAATCATTTAAGATTTTTCCTGCTGTTTTTAAAAGAACCACCACATCCGTAGGATCAACATCCTTCAGAAGACCTCTTTTCGATAATTTGCTCATAGTGTATTTCATTTAAAGTGATTGATTAATGTTTTTTCTCCAGAGTAACCGAACCATTGGGATTGAAGGTTACATTATAACCATTCGACAATCCTTTATACGCAAGCGTGGCACTGCATAGAATCATCAGTTCTGTAGTGGAAATAGAAAGCGGACCAGCTGTCAATCCAATCGCAGCCGCCGCACCCACAGCTGAAGCACCACCGGTAAAAGGAATGGCTGCCAGACTGCCTACCAGCAAGGTTGCACTGCCTATCCTGGCCATTTTCTTGCGTTTCTTGCTTCGGATGATTTTCTGTGCCAATTCACCACCTACGTCAATTCTTGATTGACCGGATTTAATTGCTTCTGACAATTGAGATTTAGTTGTAATCATGTGCTATTAGTTTTTACTGGTTAATATATTTTTCTTCTTTATTTCTCATGTTCTGATTGATTATCCAGACTTTTCCAGATTCTCCGATAGGAGGATTTACGCAACATACTGAGTATCCCCGAAGGCATCGTATGCCACGAGCCGCATTGAGGACATTGGCGGGGTACAGACAGACTGGTGGCCATAAACTCCAGATCCACATCCATAAATCTGTTCCCGCACTGGTCGCAAACGAATTCAGTAGTACCCCTATGCATTTTCCATGTTTTTTAAAGTCAACATAAATCCGGACATCATGGCATAGTAGGTTTCTTCGTATCCGATGCGGGCGCTTGGATGATAACTGTCTATAACAATCTTCCCGGTAGAAGGCGAATAATAAATCCAGCCATCAGTCCCGTCAACAGGACACAAATCCTCCAGATATTGAGACTTCACAAAGTTCAATATCAGATTCTGCCCGTTCGCGTTTCCGCAACACAGGATGACATCAGCATCGTATAAGGCGATTTGTTCTTTGAGGAATTTGGAATATCAGTTGATATATTCCGATAAAGTCTTTTGACTAATTGCAGCCCCGCCACACTGCTTTTTGCAGTTAACATGTGCGATGGGAGCCTTTTCGAAGAAAGGACCGGAGAGTTCCATATTCCGTGCTTCTTCAAAATCCGGATAATAATTGGGGGTAGAATGAAGGATTCCGTAACTCCACATTCTGAGATTCTTGATAAAGGGTACTCCCTTCTGATAAGAGAAATCGATAACATTCGGACGCCCGGTTTCCTCCCGGATGTTCCAGGCTTCGGTATCATTCAGCTCTTTGGTGATGATGAGCAGATTGCGTTCTGCCTTCAGCCATAAAGTTTCTTCATCACCTGTTTCACGATGCCATGCATTATCTTCAAAAAAGATCTTACCTCGATACAAAATTCCATCTTCTGAAAACTCATGGGCATCATGGAGTCTTTCCGCTTCTTCACGCCATGCGTCAAGAATCTGCTGTTCGCTTTTCTTCATACAGGATTTCATTGCCAGCTATTATTTAAAGGTTAATATACGTTTTGCATTGCAGCTCCTTTTTATCAGCTCTGCAATGCAAAAGTATATCAAAATCAAAGCTTCCTGAAATCCATTGCTTTTTATAATGTTAATGATTTGTTATCGGCCACAAACTACTCTTGTAAACATTTGTTATACAATAATATAACCATCACAAGAGTATGAAAAACCTGCCGTTTTTTACTAGTTTTTTACTAACGAAAATCCAACCCGATTTAAGTTCTCAGAGCTTGGAGGAGCTGCCCATCCTTTTTATTTTGTGGTCCTTATCCCGGGTATCGACCATCATAAACACTGCCTTCATTTTTCTGGTAATATCATCCTCAAAGGCAGCCGACAGTTTGCTGTGTATGAATTCATAACCGAACATTCTGGACATGCAACCATTGGTATATTTCGGAACATTAAAAGTCTGCTTTAAGTATCTCATGAAAGTCTCTTTATGATTATTCATGATTCCGTTGCCGAATACAATCCGGTCTCCTGCGCGTACCAGTATCTTTCGGGTAACCAGCTGTTTGAACAGGGAGGCTACATCTTTTATTTTGGGGGTTCTTCCCACACCCTGACGTACTCCCATACCACTTGCCGAACGCTCTTCTATCGTTTTCAGTCCAAACAGTTCTATGGCATTCGGACTGTTAAAGTACTCATTAAACAGCGATTCTATCCAGCCTTTTGTTACCTTACCCGGAATAATATGGTATTGTCTTTGCAAGAAACTTTCCTTTTTCCCGTTAATTTCCGTTCCGGCTTCATAGTTGAGAAACAGATACACGGAAAGCACCGGAATGTCAACCTTACCGAAATAAGTCAAATTGCTATTGGCTATCAGGCAATCTCTTATGGCTTCATTCCATACGAAAATAAGATGCGGTTTCAGTTCGTCTACTACCTGAGCGAATGCCTCATGGTCCGTATCATACAAAGCTTTGTTTTCGGAGTATTTCGGCGAACTTCCATCCGGCCAATAATGCTGGATATAATTGGTAAAGGCTACCTGCTCCCAGAATTCACTTTTTTCCTGATCGGTCAGATGATCCCGCTTATTCAGCATGAGATAGGTAAACGCACTGAATGCCTGATAAGAAAAACCTTCCAGATAAGAGTTGACCTCTATGGTATCACTGTTCGACAGCCGGTAGTATTCCTGATCTTCCTTATCCAGATAACAAGGACATTTCTGGTCCATCTCAAAAATAGTACTGCTGGAAGCGCATTCCTTTTTCAGATGCACACAATTCGAATACGGACAGCGAAAATGAGAGCCCGCAATAAGCACTCGCAATCCGCCAATCCCTTTCCAATAATTCTGCCCTACCCTTGGCTTGAAAAAATATTTCTGCATATCCGTTTCCATATTTTGTATGTATAAAAGGGAAGACCGCCCTTATCGGTTGCCTTCCCCAATCATCAGATGCAAACAAAGTTAGACATTAAATGCAGAACCTCCAACGATTGTATTTAATAAAATCGTATCTTTGTAGGTATATAAAAGACCTATTAAAAATCAGTCAATATATGGTACAGATTCTAGTAATTGATGACGAGGAACCGATTCGCAAACTATTAGCCCGGATTATAGAGTTAGAGGGCTATAAGGTATCTACGGCAAGTTGTTGCAGCGATGCATTGCAACAGCTGCGCAAGCAGGATTTTGACGTGATTCTTTGCGATGTGTTCTTGCCGGACGGAAATGGAGTTGATTTTATTTTTGATATAAAAAAATATTCCAACGATGCTGCCATCATATTATTAACCGCACATGGAAATATTGAAGATGGTGTGCAGGCCATCAAGAACGGGGCGTTTGACTACATTACCAAAGGGGACGATAACCGCAAGATCATTCCTACGATAAATCGCGCGGTTGATGAAACGGAAAAAAAGAAAGGCAAGAAACCTGCTTCTGTGGCCTATTCCTTTGACACCATCGTTGGACAGTCGCAAGAGCTGAAACAGGCCATCGCACTGGCACAGAAGGTTTCCAAGACAGATGCCGCAGTATTGCTGACCGGAGAAACAGGTACCGGAAAAGAGGTCTTTGCTCATGCCATTCATCAGGGCAGCGAAAGAGCGGCACTGCCGATTGTAGACATAAACTGTTCGGCTTTCAGTAAGGACTTGCTGGAAAGCGAATTGTTTGGCTATAAGGCCGGTGCCTTTACCGGAGCATTAAAGGATAAAAAAGGATTGTTTGAGGTGGCAAATCATGGAACCATCTTTTTGGATGAAATCGGAGAAATGGCTTTCGACCTTCAGGCAAGACTTCTACGTGTTCTGGAAACCGGAGAGTATATCAAGATTGGAGATACCAAACCGACCAAGGTGGATGTCAGAATCATATCTGCTACCAACAGGGATCTGAAGAAAGAAATAGAGAACGGCAACTTCCGTGAGGACTTATATTTCCGTTTATCTGTATTCCAGATCAACCTGCCTCCATTGCGGGAAAGAAAAGAGGATATTGAAAGCCTATCTTATATGTTCCTGGACCGGTTTGCCAATAAACTGAAGAAGAAAATTACGGGCATCACTCCGGAGGTGCTTCATATTCTAAAAAATGCAGAATGGAAGGGAAATGTCAGAGAACTTCGGAATGTGATAGAAAGATGTTCCATTGTCTGCGAAGGTCAAATAACCTTTGAAGATTTGCCCCTGGACTTGCAGAAAAGCAAGTCTGATGTTTCACCGGCGAAGGACAGTTTTGAACTGGCGGAAATCGAACGGATGCATATTATCAAAGTGTTGCAGTACACCCACGGCAACAAAACAGAAACGGCACGCCTTTTAAAGATCGGACTGGCAACTCTTTACCGTAAGATTGAAACTTATAAGATAAGCGTGTAACCATAAAAACAACCGTTTATAAGCAATTGACTGAGGTGCTTATAAACGGTTGTTTGCAATGAGGGTCATCTGCGGTTTATGCTTTTAAGCGTAAAGTGAAGCAACTGCCTTTTCCGATTTCACTCTCTACGGTCAAGGTACCGCCGTGTGCCTCCACAAAATCCTTCGAAATGGACAATCCCAGTCCGCTACCTTGAACCTTGGTACCCGGCACCCGGAAGTAATGATCAAAAATGCTCTGGTGATAGCGCGGGTCTATGCCCTTGCCAAAATCACGAACAAACATTTCAATATAATTGTCATCCGTCTGACGGGCACCAATAATGATGCGACCTTTTTCGGGAGAATAACGAATGGCATTCGAAAGCAGATTGGTCAGCACCCAGGCGATCTTTTCGCTGTCTACAAACAGCTTTCCGATTTTGTTCTCCGGATATTGTACTTCAATCTGAATGTTGAACTTTTCGGCCTGCACCCGATTGGCCTTTATGGCATATTCTATCAGTTCTATAGGTTTTGTGATGCGGGGTTTGAGTTGCAGTTTGCCAGACTCTACTTGCGTCATATTGAGTAGCTCGCCCGTGATATTCAGCAAGCGTTCACTATTATCCTGAATACTTTTCGCCAACTCCTTTTGTTCCTCGTTCAGATCCCCGATTCGGCTGTCTTCGAGCAACTGCAGGCTCATCATAATGGCAGAAATAGGCGTTTTCAGTTCGTGTGATATGGTCGAAATGAAAGTGGTCTTGGCAGAATCCAGTTCCTTGAATTCCGTGATATTCTTAAGCAGAATGACGTATCCCTCATTTATGGAATCGGAGTGATCATTTCCGGATTTGTCAATCTGCATGTACTTCATCTGGAAATAGCTTTCCTTGTTGTCGGCATATATTTTCAGAGGTTCCGTTTTGGTGACTTTATTTTCTTTTTGTGAATCCATAAGTTCACGTATGAGCCTTCTCAACAAATCATTTCTCAGGGATATATCCTGAGCCGGTTTCTGCAAAACCTCCTCACGCTTTAAATTGAGAACATTCAGAGCCTCATCATTGATAAACAAAATAGTCAGCTCATTATCCAGCCCGATAATGGGTTCCTTCACACTGTTGATAATGGCTTCCATATAGTTTTTGGCAGCCTTTATTTGAGCCAGTGTACTGGAATGATAATCCGACAGCCGTTTCGCCATCCGGTTGAAATTCTCGGAAACTTCTGCAAATTCGTGGCTTTCCAGATTCAACCGGCAATCATAATTATGGTTGGCGATATCCTTGATTCCGTCGATAATCTTTTTGATCGGTTTGTTGAAATACGAAGGCAGAACTGCCAGCATGAAAATGCCGATCACAATACAAAAGCCTCCAATCGTCGAAATCCAAAGCAGTGCACGCTGCAGTCCCGGACCCGCAGCAGGGCTGTTGGGCTCTGTTGCCGTCAAAATCTGCAAGTTCACAATCGAAAGCGAAACCAGAAGCACAATCATGGCAACAAGTACTCCTATTACCAGCGTCAATTTTGTCTTAATATTCATAACACGTTTTTTTATTGCGGAAAGATAATCAATTTTATATCCATCTCTGAAAGATTTTTAAGAAAATATGCATAACGATGGATTTTAAAGATCTTACTCCAATTAAAAGTGGGTTGTCCGATACAAACTGTGGTGACATGACGCTCACGGCAGACATCAAGAACAGCCTGTATGACATCCGGTGCAATTCGCCGCCCAATTCGGTTACCAGCTTAAAATGGTTGAGCAGATGCCTTTGGACAGACAGATTGATTCTATCGGGACTTTCGGAAGGCGTTTGAACATATAGCGTCATAAAATCGGTATTGTATCGGGACGCAAGCCGTGCCGTACGGCGTATGATATGCCTCGGAGTCTTTTCATTGCTGCTGATACAGGCAAGGTACAATTCACGATGGACCGCTTTTTCTTCCGGGATTACTTCGGTCTCCACTTTCCTTTCCACCCTAAATGCCACCTCTTTAAGAGCCAATTCCCTTAATTGAAGGATATTTTCCGTCTTGAAGAAATTATCAAGAGCCGTTTGTATCTTCTCGGCCTTATATATTTTCCCGGCTTTCAAGCGATTGATAAGTTCTTCAGCGGTCAAGTCAATGTTGACAACCTCGTCCGCTTCCTCCAAGACCTTGTCCGGAATACGCTCCTTTACTTCGATTCCGGCAATCCCCTTAATATCCTCATTCAGGCTTTCGATATGTTGGATGTTCACCGCAGATATGACATTAATGCCCGCCTCCAGAAGATCCATCACATCCTGCCAACGCTTTTCATTCCGGCATCCGCCAACATTGGTATGCGCCAGCTCATCCACAATCACCAGCTCGGGATGTAACTGAAGGATGGCATCCAGATCCATTTCTTCCAGTTCCTTGCCCTTGTAGAATATCTTTTTGCGAGGAATGACCGGCAATCCTTGCAGCTGTGCTTCCGTACCGGCCCGCTCGTGTGTCTCCACATAACCAATCTGTACGTCAATGCCGTTGTCCAACATTTCATGGGCCTCTTGCAGCATCTTGTAGGTCTTGCCTACACCGGCTATCATTCCGATATAGATTTTAAAGACACCTCTTTGTGAGCGTTTTATCAGATTTAAAAAGTGACGTACACTTTCTTCTCTATTCACCATTGCCTTATTTGATTTCAGCACTCAGTCCAAAAATGCTTGTTAAACAAAAGCAGGATACCAAAAATCTCCAAACGTCCGATAAGCATCAAAGCCGAAAGTATCCATTTAGCGGCATCCGGCAGAGAAGCCCAGGAGTAGACCGGTCCATAGGCTCCCAATCCCGGACCGACATTACCGATAGCAGACACAACGGTGCTGAATGATTCCGTCAGGCCAACTCCAAAGCACATCAGCAAGGTCCAGCCTATAAATATACAGATCAAATAGGTGACAAAGAACGTATAGACCAATGCCGATGTTTGCACAGTAACCTGACCGTTGTCCACATGAACCGGCAGGACAGCCCTTGGATGCAGCATTTGCTTGAACTGGTTTCTGATGTTCTGAAAAATGATCAACAAACGTAAATTCTTGACGCCGCCACTGGTGGAACCGGTACAGCCGCCGGATATCATGGCAAAAATAAGCAGCATCCAGGTGAATGGAGGCCATAAATTATAATCGTCTGTAGCAAAACCGCACGATGTGTGTACGGTAGCCACCTGGAATAAGGCTTTGCGGAATGCCGTTTCAACATCATAATAATCGGTTATGAACAGGGCAAATGCAATGACGATCGTAAGAATGAATATGGATGCAAGGAACCAATGCAACTCTCCATCCTTAAACAGCTTCTTGTATTTTCCATTCAAAGCAAAATAATATAAAGAGAAATTTACTCCGGACAAAATCATAAATATGGATATCACATATTCTATGTAGGGGGAATTCCAATAAGAGATGCTATCCTGCTTGGTGGAAAAACCACCGGTTGCCGTAGTGGCAAAGGCCTGGCACAAGGCATCAAACAGATTCATACCACCAAACAGCAACAATACGGTCTCCAACAAAGTCAGTCCGATATAAATAAGCCACAGACAGCGGGCCATCACCTTGATTTTAGGGTGAATCTTGTCATGGGTAACTCCTGTCGCCTCAGATAAGAAAAGCTGCTGACTGCTGCCGCTGAACAACGGAAGCAATGCTATGGTAAAAAGAACGATTCCAAGGCCTCCGATCCATTGTGTAAAGCTGCGCCAAAAAAGCAAGCCATGTGGCAATAATTCTATATTATTTAATATGGTGGCTCCCGTAGTCGTGAAACCGGACATCGTTTCGAAGAAAGCATCGGCGACAGAGGGTATATATCCACTTAAATAGAAAGGTAACATACCCAAAAACGTAAACAATATCCAGGAGACACTGACAATAAAATATCCGTCGCGTCTGGAAACATTGTTGCACTTACGGTTACCGGCAAGTACCATGACTCCACCGATCCCCATATTGATCAACATGGTCCAAATAAAATAGATATAACTGCTTTCCTGATAAATGGCAGATACACCGGCACAGATTGCAAATAATCCGGCTTCTACTAAGACCAATATACCCAAAACATAAGAAACTGTTCCGAAATTAATCAGACCGTCGTTCTTGCTTTTGAATGAAAACGAATTTGTTTGATAAGCCTCTTTCATATACAATATCTTTTTATTGACTTATAGACAAATCACATGCCACAAAAACAAACGAACCGATAATCTACTAAATTACAATGTATTATGAATATCATATTTTATAAAAAGAGAAATTACCCTTCTCATTATGAGAAACATCTATCTCCATAATGAGAAGGGTAATACAGGCAGGTCATCAAAATCCTGCTACAAGCTCTGTTCGATATTATGATTCAACTCTGTTTACCTATGGTCGGATTCGCCTCTTCCAGGGCGACATTCAGTTTTAAGACATTTATCTTAGCAGGACCGAAGATGCCCCAAAGTGGTTGCTCAACCATCTTGTCGACAATGGCTCTCACATCAGCTTCCTTCATTCCCCGTGCCTCGGCAACCCGTTTTATCTGGACATACGCACATTCGGGTGTTATGTCGGGATCAAGACCAGAAGCGCTCGCCGTAACCATTTCTGCAGGAACATCCGCGCGTTTCAAATAAGGATGATGGAGCAGGAATGTATCAATTCTGGCTTCAACTTCTGCAAGATATTCCTCATTGGTAGCTCCCTTATTGCTCCCCGCAGAACTTGTTCCGTCATACCCGGCACCGGCACATGAAGGTCTGCCCCAAAAGAATACATCCTTTGTAAAGACTTGCCCCACGTTGGCTACGCCAACAACTTTGCCGTTGAGTTTCACCGTTTCTACATTCCCTCCTTCACCGGGAGCCGCGAACTGTGCAAAAATCCACAATACCAATATATAGCATACTGAAAGAAACACACAAAACACGATTGTGATTCTTATTGATTTCATTAAATTCTTCACTACTGTCCACTAAAAATGGATAAGGTTAAAAATTAAATAAATTCGGTTCAC
>ERZ791667.41-NODE-41-length-96656-cov-5.92024_pt1 | contig 96656 bp, 77 predicted proteins | sample MGYA00509959_ERZ791667 | MGnify/ENA primary metagenome ERZ791667 (study PRJEB30046, sample SAMN00715196) | human gut metagenome | study: EMG produced TPA metagenomics assembly of the A metagenome-wide association study of gut microbiota in type 2... | reverse complement strand
TTAAAGAGTTCTGCTGTCTGATACAAGAGGATAAATTGAATTGATAGAACTCACCCATAAATATTCACAGCTGTCTTAAATGGATTGGCGGCATTTCCGTAGAGATCTTTCCAGATATCCGGAGACATTTTGCCCGGCAATCTGTTGTCGTCGATATTTCCGATAAGTCGGCTGCCGGCTTTACCGTGGAGCACCATCAGGGAATTCTTGTAGGGAGGTACGGAAGAAGCCGTGATGGAATAGTACTGTTTGATTCCTTTTGCAGGACTGTCTGATACATCTTCAACGATCAACATGATTTCGTAAGAGGTATTCGTATTCTCCAGGAACATTACCGGGATGGAATCTGCTGTTATCGTCGTGTCCTTAAATGCCAGGGTTCCGTTGTCCTGAGCGATGGGCATTCCGTATTGCCAATGGCATACATAGGTGTTCTGGTCTTGGAATTTGTGAGTTATCTCAGCTTTGATCCAGTCAGTACGGGTACCGGTTCCGGCCATGGGTTGTGTAAACTCCAGAATCCAGTCTCCATTGGGGTCTGTATCCGGTTCCGGAGAGAGGGTAACTTCCTCTATTTGATCCATACGGTCAAAAGCATAGTCGTAGTCGCCCAGGTCCCGGTAGCAGGCGGTGAGCGTCAGCAACGCTGTTATTGTAGTGATGATCTTTTTCATTGTTATACGGATTATTTATACAGTTCAGAGAGCCTGAATACCGTATAAAGTTTGTTGATTACTTATTGTATCTCTTCGAGGGCAGGGAAACCATATTCATTGTTGACATCAGCTGCCCGGAATATCCGGTTAAAGTCACTCAGGGCTTCTTTGGCGGTTGCATATTCTGTGCCCTTGAATGCTTCATCACTCAGAACATAAGTGATTTCACCGTTTTGAGTTTTTTGTACAACCGGGAACATCAGGTAAAGACAGAAATTCGGATTGACATTCTTCTTGGCCTGATACAACGCATTCAGCATGAATGTGTATTTCTTCTTTCCCTTTGGCATCATCGGATTCTGATAGCTGCCATAGTAAGGTTCCAACAGGTCTTTTCCTCTGTTCCAGGAAGAAGGAATACAGTTCTGGAACGAGTAATTCACACCTTCAATAATAGGAATGCCAAACTCTTCTGTCACGGGCATCTCCGGTTTGTTTACCGAAGCTGAGTTGTAGATGGAAAGCATTGTCTCTACCGCACGTTTGTTGTAGCTGCTTCCACGAGTCTGATCGATGTTGTTCCACAATTCATTTTCGTTGGCTGTGTTGATTTGGGCTTCATCACTTACGGCTGCAAAAATGTATGCATTATAAGGACCGACCCATTTCTCCTGTTCCTCTCCTCAATAAGAAGGCATGGAATAGGGAACCAGATCATCGTAGGCTGATGCCTTATAATAGAAAGGCATATTGAATGAAAGGGTCTGTCCCGGATGAGTTGCATAGAAGTTTCTCAGCGAGTCTACAGCCATAACAGACAGATTCTTGGGCGTGGTAGCCTGTGCATTCAATGCATCCTCCAGATTGGCATTTCCGGCTACGCGACACAGGAAGATCTGTTTCTCTACACTCCAGTCGCCTAAAAACTTAGTATTATATTGCCAGGTTGAAGGCTTTTGATAAGATTCGGTGACGTAGATGCGGAATTCGTTCTGACCTGTGATTCCACTGCCGAAATCACTTTCGCCTTCGATTTGGTTTAAGAACAGACTGAAGGCAAATGTAGAGTCCATGACAGCAGGACGTTTGATGGTGACCGGGAAGTTTATCTCGTGTGCTCCTGCCGGGATGATGGCTTTTTCGGGAAATGTAAATTGAGGCATGCCCGCGCCTTCCAGAGTGTCTGACTGTATGGTAAAGATACGGTCCGTCTCTGTCAGGTGTCCTAAGACGCGTATGCTTACGGTAATGGTGGTATCCGTGCAGTTCTCATTAAGGACCTGATCGGCAAAATTTACAGACCGCTGAAATCCTGCTGCAGATTCGTTGAAGTAGATTCCATTGTTCTGAGCATCAAACAGGAATGGTTCCTGATGTTCACAAGAAGCCAGCATCGTCCCGAGAAGCAAAATCGGAATATATTTTTTTGTTTTCATCATTAGTTCTTGTTATAAGGTAAAAATATTCAGGTCATCTTTTTATAAGAAAGATTGTATCGGCTGTTACCGATCAGTTTCCGGCAGATGCATCGGCGTCGCTGCCGTTTGCATCTTCCTCGTTCTCTTCTGTCCAGCCATATTCTTTTTCAGCATCCGGCAGCGGGAATACATACTGTGCTTCTGTCATCTGGGGAACATCCGACGGACGCAACAGGAAATCGGTTCTGCCGTGTGACTTCAAGAAGAAGAAATATTGTCCTTCGGCATAAAACTCTTTACGGTATTCCTTCTCCAGAGCTTCTTCTCTTGCTTCTTCCGAGGTGAAGTTCTGATAACCGTTCAGACCTCTGTACTCCATTACTTGTGTGATATAGCTGGCTGCTTCGTTCAGCGGCAGGCTTTCGCAGAGGATGTAATACATTTCCGGAATTCGGATAAGCGGCACCATGTAGAGATTGTTCACTGCTGTCTGGTATTTGCGTGTGATTGCTTCCTGCAGGTCGGCATAGATGAAGAAGGCATAATCACGACAGCGGATGTCGTTGACACCTTCGCCTTTACGCTCAAATATCTGGTCGAATTTATCGCTGCGCAAATAGTATTGGCTTTCGAATCCAGGTCCTCGTGAGAACAGGTCGGTATAATTTTCGTCCATCTGATAGATATTGATACCGAAGAGAGTTTCAGTAGTGAAGGCCGGGTCGCCATTGTTTGTACTTGCCAGAGTCAGACCGGAATTGTCGATGACGTCACGGGCACATGCAGCGGCAACTTCCTTGTTGCCCAGATACAGGTTCACGCGCGCTTTTAAGGCAGTAATGGCCCAATAGTTCAGGCGGAAGCGTCGGCTGCTTCCTGACAGGCTCTTGTTTCTTTCGTACTCCATGAGCACTTGTGCGGAATCAATGTCAGCCAGAATCAGTTTGCCAACAGAGTCAGCCGGAAGCAGAGGGAGCTTGGAATTGTCGGCCACCTTGCGGTAAGGGATTGATTTTGCTTTCGGATTGTTCTTGTAAATCGGTCCCCAGGCACGCAGCAGGTCAAAATGCAGGAAAGCTCTCCAGGCCAGTGCCTCTCCGCGGAGCATGCGTTTCTGTTCCTCATTGACGATGACCGTTTCGCCATTCTTGTCCAGCCAACGGAGCAGGTTGTTGGCATTGGCTATCAGGAAATAACTGCGTTGCCACATAGACGCCTGAGTGTCTTTACTGCCTCCGCTGCGTGTATAGTCGTAGATGGTAGAGGCATTCTCGGTCTGCGGGATATTGTCGTAGCTCTGTACCAGTTTGTCCATGAAACCAAAGGTCCAGTTGTCGCCATACGCCTGTCGTTCGGTTGAGGCAATATAGATACCGGCCAGTGCGCTTTCAAAACCGTCTGGAGTAGAGAACAAGTCTTCTGCTTCTACATCAGTTTTGGGATTCACATCGAACCAGCTGCACGAAGTTGTTGTCAGCATGGTCAGCGCCAATCCGCATATTGGTATAATGAATTTATTGATTTTCATATCTGATCTCTTACTTATCTGTTATAAATTGAATCAACTTTTATTTAAATACAATAGACAGGGTCAGGGTATAGGTTCTTGCGAACGGATAGTCCAAACCGCGCTCCATGGCGATGGTAGACAGACGACCGAGGTCGTTGGTGGTCAGATCCAGATTCAGCGCCTGGATGCTGCATTCTCTCAAGAACTTGTATTCGGTATCGCGGAAGCGGTAACCCACGTTGATACTTGAGAAGGCCAGCTCGTTGTCGTCCATGATGAAACGTGTACTTTGCGGAGTATTGCTACCGATATGCGACAGAGCCTTGTATGGAGTTACGTCGCCCGGTTTGCCCCATCTTTCCGTCAGGGCGCGGCGGTCGGCGTTCAGAGCCACATTTCTGTTTTCTATTTTGTCTACCAAAGTAGAGTTGTAGGCAATTCCTCCCCATTTATAAGTAAAGGCCAGTGTGCAGTAGGCATCCTTCCAGGTCAGTGAAGTGCTGATGGTACCGCTTACTTTCGGGTTGGTATCACCGACCGGAACCTTGTCCGTTGGGTCCCAGATGAATGTCTTCTCGCCATTACGCTTCAGGTATACTTCCTGTCCCGTAGCCGGGTCAATACCCAGAGAACGCACGGTGTAGAGCGTAGAGGTAGAGTGTCCTACCTGATACACCGGAATCGGAGCAGTGGTAGAAGCCAGCGCTTCCTCGTTCATCTTTTCCAGTTCGTTGGAAATCTTGCGGATGCGGTTCCGGTTGTGGTTTGCATTGACACCGATGGTCCAGAAAATTCCCTTCTTATAGTTCTGGATGGCAATCACGTTTAAGTTCATATCGAATCCCAGGTTCTGCAACTCACCAGCGTTGATCATCTGAGAAGAGAATCCGGTAGATGGAGCCAGGTCATAGTCAACCAGCATCTGTCGGGTGATGTTGTTGTAGAAGCTGAAGCTCAGGTTGATTCTGTTTTTCCAGAATCCCATTTCCGTGCTTGCACTGAAGTTGTCGGTAGTGGCCCATCCCAGGTTCGGGTTAGGCAGTCCCTGCAACAGGGCACCCAGCAGGTTGAAGGATTCATAAGGCTTCATGGTTGAAGAATATGAATAGAATTCGATGGCCTGATAAGGACTGTAAGACTGGTTACCGGTCTTACCGTATGACACGCGGAATGTCAGGTTCGGAACGATACCTTCCAGCCATTTCTCGCGATGTGCATTCCAGCGCGCACCCAGAGACCAGAAGGGCTGCAGGGTATGATCGGCAAACTGAGAAGAGATATCTCCACGGATGTTTGCATCCAATGAGTAACGGTTGTCGTATGAATATGAGAACTGTCCGGTGAATCCCATAGAGCGTGAGGTAGACTCGCTACCTGATGGGTTGGTGTTCATCTGGAAACCGAAGATGAAGTCGTCCATGCTTTCGCTCGGATAACCCGTTGCCGACAAGTTTACGGAGTTGTTGGTGTCGTCGTTCATAGTCCAGTTTCCGAACAAACTGATCAAATGTTTTTTCCATGCCTTGTTATAGTTCACACCCAGGTTGCTGCTCCAAGAGGTGAGTTCTCCGGTTGATTTGGTATAACTACCTTTTTTGGTCAGATCCTGCACATTTTCAAAGTCGGTAAGCTGTGCCGGGCGGAAACGTTCTGTGCGGGCCATACCGCGGGTGTAGGACAGCTGTGCGGTGACGCGCAGATTCTCCATGATGGCGTATTCCAGGTTTAATCCGGAGAAGAAGTTCAGGTTGGTTGAGAAATCCTTTGGATTAAACTGTGCGTTGTAGAGCGGGTTGATGATTTTCTCGCGTACGGTTCCCGTACCCATGTTCTTGTCGTCCAAAATTTTGGAAATCTCTCCGTTTTCGTCGCGGATGGTGTAGTATGGGTTGGCATCAGTGTAACTGCTGAATGAGCCGTAGGGTGAGTTGTCTCCCCGGGTATCCGTTACCGTAACTGTGGCACCCACATTCCATTTGCCCAGACGGTAACTCATGTTCAGGTTGGCACCCTTGGAGTTGTTGGAAGAACCCTTCATGACACCAGGTGTCAGCGAAGCGTTTACTCCTAGTGAGTAGCGGAACACCTCGGTACCTCCGGCTGCGGTCAGTGAGTGGCGCTGCTGGAGAGCTGAGCGCAGAGGCTGTGAAAGCCAGTAAGTGTTTACGCCGGCCTGCACATTGCGCAGATATTTATTATAGGTGTTCATCTGCTCGGCATTGTTCGGGTCGTAGATACCGGCCATCTGTTCCAGGCGGAGTTTCTCTTCGGCATTACACAGGTTATAGGCACTCAGGTCGGGAGTCTGCAATGCCAGACTACCGGAATAGTTGATGGAAAGGGCACCGTCCGGAGCCACCTTGGTTTCAACGACCACCACACCGTTGGCCGCACGCGAACCATAAACGGCTGTGGCAGCGGCATCTTTCAGGATGGTGATGGACTCCACACGCATCGGGTCCAGTTCCAGCACCTGACTGATCGGTACGATGAATCCGTCGAGTACGAACAAAGGCACGTTGGGTCGGCTGGATACGTTGTCCAGCATCAGTTCCATGCTTGAGTATTCGCGGTTTGAGCCCAAAGCCTGATCGCCTCGGATCTTGAAGTCCAGTTGTGCGTTCGGGTCCGAACCGGCCTTGTTGTTTTCTACAATCTTGAAACTAGGGTCAAAGTACTGCAAACCCTTCAGTATGTTTCCCGGCGACAGTTTCATCAGTTCAGCACCGTCCACGGTAACAAAGTTTCCGGTAAAACTGTTCTTGCTTCGTTTGCTGATACCGGTAACCACCACTTCGCCAACCTCCTGAGAGTTTGGTTTCAGTTCAAAATCCAGATTCGACTGCGATTTCATGATTTGCATGGACTGCGCCTTGTAGCCTATATAGGAAATCTGGATGGATGATTTGCGCGGGAGTTCCAGCATATATTTACCTTCAATATCGGTGACACAACCCTTGCCGGTACTGTTGCCCGAACCGTCAGTGATGGTCACGGTGGCTCCAATCAGTGTTTCGCCGTTCTCGGCATCGCGGATGGTTCCGGCCACTTTCACCATACCTTCTTTTTGCTGGCCGACAGTTTCCGGCATGCTCAGGGTGATGTTCCGGTTATCTCCATATACAATGGTCACTCCACGCTGGGCGAGGAGTTCTTCCAGGATACTTTTTAGGGTACGGTTGCGTGCATTCAAAGTGGTTTTCTGATTGATGCCCGGTATGGCTCCGTAAATAGAAATCTGGATACCGGCCTTTTGTTCCACCTGTTTCAGGATGGTGCCCAGAGAGGCATCACTCACGCGAAGGGTTATTTTTTCAGATGCAAGCTTTTTGGCGTTCGGAGTGTTCTGTGCATCTACTAAAGTTGGCGTAGCCAGTAAGGCAACACTCATGCAGGTAACGGCTATGCTACGCCCCAAATGCAGACTTTTTGACGATTTAGTCCTCATGGGTCATATTGTTTATAAAGTTTAAGGTACTCATTAGTTATAGTTCACTAAGCTCATGGCTTTCCGGGAGCGGAAGAGCGGATTATTGCATCAGGAGATCCAGAATCTTGGCATACTCCTTATCCTTGTTGTATTTCTGCTTGTAATCTGTAATCCAGCGTTCCACTTCTTCAATGTTCTTGCCCTGAACCACGTAGTCGGTCAGCACTCTGAACAGCACGGCATCCAGCTGTGCATCCTTGAATGTGGCTACAGCCAGTTTGTAGGTATCTTCCACGGTAGTAGGCAGGAATTTTCCCAAACCGGCATCCCGGTCGGCCGATTTCTTGGCTTTTTCGTACACCATGTATTTCACCAGGAAATCCACGTAAGGAGCACATCTCAAAGAAGCCTCGTCCGTGCGTGTCTGATAATTGTCCAGCAGAGTCCAGTAATCACCGATTCCCTGTTCGCTGATCGGTTTCTGTCTCATAGAGGCATAAAGGTCCGGGTAGTATATCTGTGATTCGCCTACAAGGGCATCCAGAGTCGCTTCTACATAATTGATGAATGCTTCAGAGTATTTCTTTTTGTTCTCATTCAGCATTTTTCTTGCTTCTTCAGAGAATTTCTTTGCAGCTGCAATTCGGTCGGCCGGTTTGTGGTCAAGAACCACGCAGGCATTCAGTGAAGTCTTGAAATGTACTGACAGACGGTAGCGGTAGAGATCCCAAAGGAACTGGTTCTGGTCTACGGCTCTTTCACTGCCGCTGAACAGGATGGTTTCGGCCAGTCTGTCGCCATAAGTGATGTCGGCATGCAGGCTGTCACCCGGTTCGAGGAAGAATTCCAGTTCCTGACCGTTCACTCTGAAGGTGACGATTTTATCGGTATCGAATGTCAGAAGATGTTCTTCTCCCGGGTTTCGGTGGAACTCCCCCCTGATTTCAGGAGTCTGTGGACAGTCCAGATAAATCATGTCCCGCTTGAAGTTATTGACTACACACGATAATGCTGTGTGCTTTTCTTTTCCCTTACCCTGCACCTGAGGTAATAACGCAGCAGAGAACAGAATGAAAACGATGATTTTTTTAAACATGGCTAATCTTGTATTACATAAAACAATATTTTCATCACTCGATTATGTGTTTGCCTATTTGCAAAGTTTATAAAGCCTATTTTTTTCTATATTTATTAATAAGTAATTTATTTTTTAAATATTGAGGCTAAATTTATCATTTGGATTATTTCGTTGTATATCAATTATTTGCTTGGATAAATTGTGTTGCCGGATAGGGCTCTGTTACTAAAACTGCTAATAACATCTTCCCTTTTTATCGAAAAACCGTGGCAAGTTATAAAAAAAGTGATAAAGTTACAATATGGTATCCTATAAATTTTTTAGTGTTTTATTATTATTGTGTTTCTTCTTTTCCGTCGGATTTTCGGGCCTGTTTTCTGCGTTTCTCTCTTGATATTCATAAATTATTACTTTTTCCGGCTGTGCATGTCTTTTGCACGAAAACCGTAGTCGGAAGAATCCTGTTTTTCGGACCGTGAGTATCGGGGTGAAAAATGATTGTGATCAATTGAAAATTTCGTGGTGATGACTTTTCGAAATCATCCTGATGAAATTTCGGTGCCCTGATATACGCAGCAGGAGCTGTGCCATTTTCGTGCGACACAGCTCCTGCCTTTTGGAATTTATGTTTTGGGTTTATTTTTGTCTTTTGTACTTCAACATGAAGTTGCCCCGTTTCAGAATCAGACTGTCCTGAGTTACTTTCTCAATGTTCATCGTGTCTGTAAACTCGATGCTGACTCCGTTTCCGATACTTGTGCCTTGCAACAGCAGTTTTTTTCCGTCCTGCTTCCAGCTTTTGTATTGCAGGGTGGCCATGTTTACGGATGAGGCCTTTCCGTCTTTTTCAAGGGTTATTCCCTGTTCCATATTCTCCATGCCGGGTACCGGTTCCAGCCATGTGCCTTCCAGTTTTGCTTCATTCTTGCAGGAACTCAATCCGTAGACTACGGAAAGGCTGCAAATTCCGATTAAAAACAAGCGTTTCATTTTTCTTTTTCTTTTAGGTTAATGATTTTTATTATTTGGTACGTACCAGTATAATCTGCTGCAAATCCGTCCGGGTTGTGTTCAGCCTCCTTTACATACAGTTCCGCTTCAACGGGCGTGCCGTTCTTGATGCCCTGAGCCAGACTGTCGTATCGGGCATACAGTTGTCCGGTCCGGTCAATCACCCAATATTCTTTCTGAGAGTCTGCATCGCGGAACGAGCGGGTTTCGTGTGCCAGAGTCAGAGTGCCTTTAACGCGTTTGGGGTTGATGGTCCGCACGGGCGGCAGCAGGCTGTCGGTAATCAGAATGCTCTGTTCGTCAAAGAGTGGGGCGTCCTGACCGATTTCCACAAACAGAGCCAGCTCCGGATGGTTGGCATGAATCTCAAAATAGCGGATTCCACTGTTGCCTACGCCCCATCCGTTGCAGGTCGCGGGGATGGGTTCTTCCTTGCTTTTGGCGAGATATGCCTTTTCATCCGCTCCTTTGGGATGCAGCACATATCTTTTCACTCCTTCGCGGTGCGAGTCCACTTCCTGAAACTGGCAATCGGTCTGTTGTGTCCAGCTGGTGTCCGAAGGAAGGATATCCAGCAGATCCTCAATCTTCCCGTTCGGCAGATAAAACAGGCGCATCACCGTGCGTCCGCTTTGCGGCCTGTCCTGCCACACAATTTCGGCACCGGGGATGGCCGCGTTTGTCCGTACCTCAATCTGCGCATTCTTTTGTGCCCAGAATTTCAAACCGTTTTCTTCCACCTTCTCCCAAGTGAATCCCTCATAGGCTTCGCGCCCCGGATTTTCGGGAAATGTGGGTAACTTTTCTGTCTTCCCGCAACTGCAAAGAAGACATCCAAGGACCGTATATACTATCATCTTTTTCATACGCCTCTTTTTCTGAATTTTGTTTGGGAGCAGAATTTGTTCCGGAGCAAAAGTATGAAAAAAGCAAGACCGTGGTTTGCTGGGATGGAGAAAAAACGGAAAACGTTGATTTCAATCAAGATTTCTTTTTGGGGTTACTCGGGAGCAGAACCCGCATTATCCCTTGTTCTGTTTCCGGTAGGCGGAAGGCGACTGTCCCATGATCTTGCAGAACAGTCTGGAAAAGTAATAGCAGTCATCAATGCCTATTTTGTAGCACACCTGATTGATCCGGATATTGGTCGTGTCGAGCAGTTTGCAGGCATATTGGATTTTCAGCTGGTTGAAATAACTGATGGGAGAGTGCCCGGTGCGCTGGGTGAACAGAGCTGTAAAGTGCGAGGTGCTGTAGCCGCAGTGCTGTGCCATTTCCTCCACACTCATTTTCTTTCCGATGTTCTCTTTCATGAAATGGATGGTAGCTTCTATGAGATCTTTGGGATCGGAACTGCCGTCTGCGCTCCGGTAAGGTTGCAGATAACACAGCGTTCCCATAAAATAATGCAGGGCAGAGCAGGCATAGAGAATATTGTCCTTGCTGTATCCCATCTCCAGTGTATGAAAGATTTCCTCGAAAAGGCTGATGCGGCCGTTGATCCGCGAGTGGATGCTCGGTTTTATTTCGATGGGGACATAAAGGCGCTGCGCATAGTTTCCGGCCAGTGTCCCCTTGAAATGAATCCAATATATAGTCCATGGTTCCTGGTCGTTGGCGCCGTAGCTGTGGCTGCTTCCGGCAGGAATGACAAAACATTGGTTTTTGCCGACTGTGTGTTTGACCTGATTCACCTGAAACCATCCTTTCCCCTCCACACAGTAAATCAGAATATATTGTGAGATGGGTTCCTGGCGCTCCCGAAAATGAAACTGCGCATGAGGGTAAAAGCCTATGTCGGTGATATACAGACTGCTGGCCAAGGGATTCTTTTCAATGTCCGAGATGACCGAGGCTGGGATTACCAGTGCTCTTTCTCCCGAAAAACCGTCTTTGCGTTTAATCATGATATGGTTATTCTTTGGTTATTACAGTGCAAAGATATGCGTTTTATCTCATTAATCATAGAATAATCCATTATTTGCGTTTTAAAATCTATTGCAAACCCAACGGAATAGTCGTTGTTTTGCAACCGTAAAAAAGAATTATCCGAAAAAACAAGATGAAACTACAGCACTTACTGTTCGCTTCTATATTCAGTTTTTACTGTTCTGCTGCCGGTGCACAGACAGTCATGCAATACGATTTGTCGGGCACCTGGCGTTTTCAGTTGGACCCGATGGGATTCGGAAAGACACCCGGTTCGGAACTTTATCAGGCCAAGTTGGCCGAAACCATTACGTTGCCGGGAAGTACCGATACCGGAGGAAAGGGAATACGTACCACTGCACGATATATAGACCGCCTGACCCGCCAGTTTGAATATTGCGGCATGGCCTGGTATCAGCGCGAGGTGGTGATACCCGAAAACTGGGCCGGAAAAGTGATCCGGATGAATCTGGAGCGGTGCCATTGGGAAACGGGAGTCTATGTTGACGGAGAACTGGTGGCCTGGGATGAGCGCCTGAGCACCCCGAACCGTTTCGATCTGACCAAACAGCTCACTCCGGGTACGCATACCATAACCCTGTGCATCGACAACCGTCTGAAGTATCCTATGGATCACTGGAACCACGGTACCACCGAATATACCCAGACCAACTGGAACGGTGTGGTGGGAGAGATGATGCTCGAGGCCATCGAACCGGTCTATATCGGCGGAATGGATATTTATCCCGATATAAAGGACCGCAAGGCAGTGCTGAAAACCACCTTGATGAATGTCACCGGAAAGGAGACCGAAGGAACCCTGCATCTGGTGGTTCGTGAGAAGCAGAGCGGGAAAACCGTGTATGAAACGCAGCAGAAGGTCGCGTTGGCGCAGCCCGAACTGCAGCAGGAGATTGAGTTGTCTATGGGCAAGAACATGAAACTGTGGGATGAGTTTCATCCTTTTCTCTATGAGGTGACCGCCCGTCTCACGGTGGGAGAGGCAGAACATGCGTGCAGCGAAACCTTCGGAATGCGTCAGGTAGAACAGGGCGCGCACCATATCCGTCTGAACGGCAGAGACATTCATTTGCGTGGAGCGTTGGACTGTGCCGCCTTCCCGCTGACCGGTTATCCGGCTACGGATGTCGCTTCGTGGAAGCGGATATTCCAGACCGTTAAAAGCTATGGATTGAATCACATACGTTTCCACTCCTGGTGCCCGCCCGAGGCTGCCTTTACGGCGGCCGACGAGGTAGGTCTGTATCTACAGGCAGAGTTGCCGATGTGGATCAAGGACGTGGGCAAAAGTCCCGAGCGGCGTGCATTCTTTGAAAATGAAATGCGAGCCATTTTGCGGGAATACGGCAATCATCCGTCTTTCCTGTTGTATTGCAACGGTAATGAGAATGAGGGTGATTTTGCGGTGCTCGAGGATCTGATCCGCAAGGGACAGAGTCTGGACAACCGTCATCTGTATTCCGCTTCCACCGCCAGAACGCACGTGGCTTCCGATCAGTTCTATGTGTCTCACGTAACCCAAAAGGGAGGAATCACCGTTTACGAAGGTATTCCGTCTACGATGTGGGACAAGCGCAAGGAGCATGACATCGACGTTCCGGCCATTGCCCATGAGTCCGGCCAGCGTTGTATGTATCCGAACTTTCAGGAGATGAAAAAATATACAGGCGTACTCCAGCCCCGTAACTTTGAGGTCTATCGCGAGCGCCTGGCCCGCAACGGCATGTTGCATCAGGCAGATGATTTCTTCCGGGCAACAGGAGCGCATACGGTGCTCCAGTATAAAGAGGTGAACGAGTCCTTGCTGCGCACTCCGAATTCAGCCGGTTTCCAGTTGTTGGGACTGTCCGACTTCCCGGGTCAGGGTTGTGCTTTTGTGGGAGTGCTCGATGCTTTCTGGGAGAGCAAGGGTCTGGTAAGTCCGGAGAAATTCCGCGAATCCTGTGCGCCGGTGGTGCTTCTGGCCCGTTTCCCGAAGCGCGCATATACCAATGCGGAAAAACTTGAGGTGCAGTTTGACCTTTATCAATATGGGGCGCAGGATATGCGTCCGTCCAAGCTGAAATGGGATCTCCAGACCGAGAGCGGAGCGTCCTATCAGCAGGGTAGTTTCCGGACCCCGGCAGTCGATGTGGCTTCGGTGGATTCCTTGGGAAAGATTACCATTGATTTGAGCAAAGTGGAGCAGCCCACCCGGATGGTTCTGAAAGCGCAGCTGGCCGACAGCGTGCGTAACGAATGGAATTTCTGGGTGTATCCTCAGACTCAGCCGGAGGTTGAGGGGGATTATGTTTATGCCACAGAATATAACGATCAGGTGCGTGAGGCCTTGAAGAACGGCAAGCGCGTTCTTCTGGTGACCGATAAGGTGGCCGGCCGGAAGACACATTTCGCCAGCCATTTCTGGAATCCGATCATGTTCAATTGGGATCCGATGATTGTGGGCACCCTGATTCAGGACCGTCATCCGCTTTTCCGGAATTTCCCCACTCAGGCATGGGCCGACTGGCAGTGGTGGGACATTCTGAATTACGGCAGAGCGGTAGATCTTACGGAGCTCAGAAATCTGACTCCTCTGGTACAGAGTATAGACACATATGAGTATAATCAAAAGTTAGGTATTGTATTTGAAGCGAAGGTCGGTAGCGGACGCTTGTTGTCCCTTTGTCTGGATGCGGTCAGCCGTATTCAGGAGCGTCCGGCTACTCAGGCCTTGATTCATGCAGCCCGTACCTATGTGGCCGATGATTCTCTGTTCGCCCCGGCCGTGTCCTTGCAGGCTTATGAGGTGGATGCCCTGTTCGGAAAGCAGTCTCTTCAGGAGAAAAGCCAGAAAGAGAGTGCGGCCGTGAAGCAGTTGCTGAATCAGTGACCGGCATAAATATTGATTGGAATCATATTTTTGGGAAAAAAGCATGTTTCATGCATACGGAAAAAAGCTTTCGTCTCTATCTTTGCTTAACCTAATGTTTAATGAATCTATTTTATGAAAAAAGACCGATTGCTTTTGTGGGGAGGAATCTTCCTCCTGATGGGGTGTCGTGGGGTGACTGTCTGTGAGGTCACCCCCACAGCTCAAGACTTGACTTTTGCAGAAGCGGCTCCCACTTGGGATGAAGGAATTCCCTTGGGAAATGCTACTGTGGGTGTTCTGGTGTGGCAGAAAGATTCTTCTTTACGCTTTTCCTTAGACCGCACTGACTTGTGGGATTTGCGCCCCAGCGACAGCCTTTCCGGCGACCGCTACCGTTTTTCGTGGGTGAAGGAGCAAATCCGTAAAAACGATTATCTGCCCGTACAGAAGAAATTCGACTGGCCTTATGACCGTGACCCGGCACCTTCGAAAATACCGGGTGCTGCTCTGGAGTTCTCGCTGAAACATTTGGGGGCTCCCGATTCCGTGCATCTTTATCTGGACAACGCTTTGTGCGAGGTGAACTGGAAGAACGGTGTGCGCATGCAGACTTTTGTTCATGCCACAGAGCCCGTTGGCTGGTTTGCCTTTTATAACCTGAAGGATTCTGTGCTTCCTCAGATCGTGCCTCCGGTTTATGACCGCTCGTCGTCCGACCGGTCCAACGACCATTCCGGTCCGGATTTGGAACGGTTGGGCTATAAGCAGGGTAAAATTACGGAAACACCCAACCGCATTGTGTACCATCAGCCGGGTTGGGGAGACTTTCATTATGATGTCGTGGTAGAATGGGAGCGCCGTGGTGACGCCTTGTATGGCGTGTGGAGCGTCACCACCTCACTGTCTGCCGACCAGGCCGTGAACGAGGTGGAAGAGGCCATGCAGCGGGGCATGAGCCGTGATTATCGCGAGCATCTGGCTTTCTGGAAAGACTACTGGAAGGCTTCTTCCGTAAATTTGCCCGATCCTGTATTACAGAAACAATATGACAATGAAATGTATAAGTTCGGTTCCGCAGCACGTGAGGACTCTTATCCCATCTCCTTACAGGCCGTGTGGACGGCCGACAACGGCAAACTGCCACCTTGGAAGGGAGATTATCACCACGATCTGAATACCGAGTTGAGCTACTGGCCGGCTTATACGGGCAATCATCTGAAAGAAGGAATGGGCTATCTGAATACCATCTGGAATCAGTGCGATACCTACCGGAAGTGGACCCGTCAGTACTTTGAGACCGAGGGACTGAATGTGCCCGGAGTGGCTACCCTTACCGGTGAACCGATGGGAGGTTGGATACAATATTCCATGTCGCAGACTACCGGTGCCTGGATTGCCCATCATTTCTATCTGCACTGGAAATATTCTGCCGATAAAGAGTTTCTGAAAGAGAAAGGCTATCCGTTTGTGCGCGATGTAGCCACTTTCCTGGAACAGATATCCAAGGTGGATGAGTCTACAGGAGTACGTCGTCTGGAGTTCAGCAGCAGTCCGGAGATTTTTGACAACTCCATTCAGGCCTGGTTCAAGACAATGACCAATTATGATTTGTCTTTGATGACCTTTATTTATCGTGCGGCTTCGGAAATGGCTGATGCCTTGCAGCTGTCTCAGGAGGCAGCACATTGGCGGGAAATCGGTTCGCAACTGCCGAAGTACGATCTGGCAGATGACGGTAGCCTTACTTTTGCCAAGGGCTTCCCTTATGAAGCATCCCATCGCCATTTCTCACATGCGATGGCCATTCATCCGTTGGGACTGATTGACTGGAGCGACGGACCGGAGGCACAGCGCATCATCCGTGCCACGGTGAAACGGTTGGATCAGTATGGTCCGGATTATTGGACGGGATATTCCTATGCCTGGCTGGGCAATATGAAAGCGCGCATGTTTGATGGAGAAGGGGCGGCAAAAGCCTTGCGTACCTTTGCCGAATGCTTCTGCCTGAAGAATACCTTCCATGCCAACGGAGATCAGAGCGGTACCGGAAAATCGTTGTTTACTTATCGTCCGTTTACACTCGAAGGTAACTTTGCCTTTGCGGCAGGTGTGCAGGAAATGTTGTTGCAGAGCCATACGGAAGTGATTCAGATTTTCCCGGCAATACCGGCAGACTGGAAGGATGTGTCTTTCGAGCAACTGCGCGCCATGGGTGGCGTACTGGTTTCGGCTTCCATGAAGAACGGAAAAGTGAACGAAGTGCGGATCTGTTCTGAAGTTGGTGGCGATCTGACACTGGGAATTCCTAAAGGAATGGGACAGCGAGACACCATTCAGGTGCATGCTCCAAAAGGAAAATGGATATCGGTAGATTTGGGAAACCGATAACCTAAAAATATTTGCTTTGATAATGTCAATCCGAAAAGAGCTGTATCACATTTGGTTTTTCAAGTGCTGATATGGCTCTTTTAGATTTGTTGCCTGTAGGGTTGCAACGCTTTCTATTTATATGTATATAGAAACGAGCCTTATCATAATTCTTTTTGAGCCTTATGATAAGGCTCGTTCTATATTGGGAATTTACAAGAGATAGCCTTTAATAGAGGCCGATTCACTTTGGATTTGGCTCCTCCTTTTACGGTTTTTGCTTGTCTTCCCAGGTCAGGACATATTCTTTGCCGGCTTCTGTTTCCAGAATAAGGCGATTCTTGCCGCATTCTTTTTGGCCTTTGAATCTTTTTCCGTTTTCTTTGATTTGGGCGTTCTCAATACCAGGGTAGGCGAGAACCGCAGGTTTTCCCGAGCCGGAACGGAGATGCAGGCGGCATAACTGGTGATTCTTCCATTCCAAATCCAGTTCAAAATTGCCGATGGCCCTCAACCCTTTTATAGAACCTTCCGACCACGCCTGTGGCAGAGCGGGAAGCAATACCATAGAATCCGGCCGGCTTTGCAGCAACATTTCGGCCATACCGGCGGTGGCGCCGAAGTTTCCTTCAATCTGGAATACGGAAGTGGCGTGTGCATCGAGCATATTGTCGTAGAGACCGCCGTACCAGTTGTAGGAAAGTGCGTCGGTGTGTGTCGTGAACTTTCTCAGGAAGGTGTAGGCTTTCTGGGCATTTCTAGCGCGTGACCACAGAGCGATGCGCCAGGCCAGTGCCCATCCCGTACCGGTTTCCCCTCTATCCTTTAAAGATTGCACGGCAGCCTTGAAGATGGTATCATTCTTTCCCGGATCAATCTCAAAGCCCGGATAGAGGGCTACTAGATGTGAGGTGTGCCGGTGTCCTTGCCATACGTTGGCTTCGTCATTGGCAAAATGATTCTGATTGGCCGGTTGGTTGGGAGTGTTCTCCTGATATTTCCACTCGCGCAGCTCGCCTTTGGAGTTTATGCGCAGGCCGCGGTCTATGCGTGCCAACTTTTCTTTTAAGGTCTGCCGGAAGACATTGTTTTCCGTTTCGCCGGCAGCATCCAGTGCATCGAGTGTGTTGAGGAAGAGTTGGGTTACCAGTTGCTGTCCGTGTGCCGTGGCGTTTTGTATGCGTCCCTGTTCGGGAGAATATTCGTAGGGACACTCCAAGGTTCCGTCCGCTGCCTCTACCAGTCGCTCAAACCAGAACTCACACGTAGATTTCATGACGGGTAAAGCCGTCTGGCGCAGGAAGGTCGTGTCGCAGGTATACAGGAAGTGCTGCCAGAGATGTTCGCAGAACCAGGCATTGGCTACCGAGTATTTTCCGGCTTTATAGTAGCTGGCCCCACCGAAGATATTTCCGGCAGTATGCACCACCCATCCGGAGTGGACACCCAGATCGCGGGCATTCTGCTGCCAGGTTCCGTTAGGGCGCATGGCTTCGTTGTAGATGTATTGCAGGAAGGGCAGGTGGCATTCGCTCAAGTTGGTCGGTTCGGCAGGCCAGTAGTTCATCTGCACGTTGATGTTGGCATGGATGTCCGAAGCCCATACGGCATCTTGAGTGGCATTGCCGTCCTTGTTCCAGATTCCTTGTAGATTGGAGGGAAGGGTTACACCGCGCGATGAGGCTATGGTGAGATAGCGTCCGTATTGAAAGGCAAGCATGTCCAGAGCGGCACTATAAGAAGCATTTTTGTGCTGCTCCTCCAAAAGAGTTGGAGTGGGTGCCTTGAAATCTGCCTGCTTCAGGCTGAAGTCTACGCGATTGAACAGTGCCGTATAGTCGTCGATATGCTTCCTCCGGATGCGGTTGTATCCCATTTTCTGTGCATCGGTGAGCCGTTGCTGTATCCGGCTTTCCAGTTCCTGGGTATTTCCGGTCATGTGGTTCGGAGCAAGCGGATCAAAATCCGTGTCGCAGGCCAGATAAAGAATCAGTTCGCGGGCATCGGAGATTTGGATGCCCGAAGCGGTTGCAGTGGCCTTTCCTCCTTTCTGTTCGACACTCATTTGTGCCCGATAATGCAGACCGTTGGCCAACTGTCCGCTGAATACTGCGCCCTCGTTGGAATAGGAAGTGCCATCCCCTTGGACATGGATCAGTTGTAGTTCCAGATTCAGGGGATGCCCTTTTGAAGCCGTATAGCGTATGGCGATTACCTTGTTGGGATAGCTGGCCAGATATTCTTTACGGAAATCAATGCCGTTTTGGGTGTATTCCACCTGAGCGATGGCCTCTTTCAGATTCAGACTGCGCTGATAGTCCGATGCCGGTGCGCTTTCCTTATTGATAATATAGAGCTCTCCAAAATTCAGATATGAACCCAGATCTCCGGTTTTGGCGCTTCCTTTCCAAAGCGTCTTGTGATTGAACTGAATGCGGTCTTGGGCTATTCCGCCAAAAATCATGGCTCCAAAATCACCGCCTCCGATGGGAAGTGCCTGAGTCACCCAGTTGGTTGCCGGTTCTTTGTACCATAAGGTGAGTGGTTCGTGTGGTGGAATTTCTTTGGCTGTGATTTTAACTTCCGGGTTTGTTGGAAGTGTAGTGGATATTCCAGTGTAGTCGCCGGTTAAAGAAGCATGGGTTTGATAGAGACTGCGAGCTTCCGACTCCATCTGTTGTTGGAAAAGAGGCGTTGCGGCATAGGTGCTGCAAATAGTGCAGCAGGCGAAAGCAATGCCCCGGAAAGTGTGTGCAAACATAATTAAATAAGGTGTTATAGATATTGGTTTATAGGTTACAAGATTAGTGAGGGATAGCAAGAAGAAGGAAAGCTGCCTTCGGGAGGCAGCTTTCTGTTTATTTCATCCACTCTTTGAGGATGCGGATAGCCTCCTCGCGCTGTGTAGCCGGCATGGTGCCGATACGGGAAATGTGTGAACCGGTAGGGTCAATGAACAGTTTCATGTTCTTCTTCTTGGAGAAGTCCAGCCAGGTGTTCACGCCCGAAGCGGTCCAAGGATCGTTTTCGCCATAGATGAACATCATCTTGCAGTCTTCCTTCTTCAGGAATTTGCGGGTATCGCGGTAGAGTGTCTTGTCGAACTTGATGCCTTGCAGCTCTTTCGGAAGCATGACATCGTTCAGATAATTTTCTGCTGTCTTGAGACCGATGTAAGGACGCAACGGTCGCACGTCATAGCCGTAATATCCCAATTCGCGGGCAGCCTGCACATAGAATGATTTGCTGGAAGTTTCGTACTGGAAGTAGTCCGGTGAGGAATGGGCAATCAGAGCCTTCAGCATTTCTTCGTCGCTGGCACCGTTGGCATCCGGAAGAATGTGCACATCCTTGCCCCACTGCCAGAAGGCAAACGGGAACTCCAGCACACAGTAGTCGTATACATCTTCCAGAGAAATGTTATACTTGTAATTGTTCTTTTCGCAGAAGCTGCGGAACTGAGGCATGATGGCTGCCTTGCGCTTGAGCAGGGCTTTCTGGAAATCCAGAATGCAGGCACGTTCCATCGGAGTTCCTACCTGATGCTCCAGGAATTTTTCATGGCGTCCGTCCTCAACAGCCTTGTTGAACGGAGCGACATAAGGTACAGATACCTCCACATCGTTCGGGAAGTAGGCACGATAGAAGATGGTCGTCATACCGCCCTTGCTGATACCGGTGGCCAGCCATTTCTTGGGATAGATTTCTTTGAGTGCCGTTACGATTTCGTGCAGGTCATTCAGTGAATTCCACACGGTGAGGTACTGCCACTGGCAGGGTGATGGGGTTGATTCCTCGAAATAACGGTATTCCACATGAATCAGATTAGCCTGAAGAATCTCGGCCAACTCCTCTGTGTAGTTCTCGTTCTGGGCATAGCTGCCGCCGTAGCCTTCGGTCACGATCACTGTCGGCCGGTCGTATCCGGTGTGGGAAATGACAACACGTTGGTTAAAACGGCCGGCGCTGCTGTCTTTGTAGTCTACCGGATGGTTGAAATTCACGAGATACTTTTCCTTAAACTTGTTGCTTTTCAGCGGTCGGATGTTGTTGATGCTTTTGATCTGTTCCAGTTTCTCGGTCAGTGAGTCGGCATAAATGCTTAAAGGCAATACCAACAGCAGGAACAGAGCGGTCAGTGTTGATTTGATTTGCGTTCCTTTCATACAAAAATTCAATCTATTACTGGTTAATAATTATCTGCGTCTGATTGACTTTACTTCGTCTGCGTGTATCCTTCCTTTTTCAGGAGTTCAATCACTTTCTCCTTGATTTCTCCCTGGATGATGATTTCGCCGTCCTTGCACGAACCGCCCACGCCGCATTTGGTTTTCAGCAGTTTGGCCAGATCCTTGCAGTCGTCTTCTTTGCCGACAAAGCCTTTCACTACTGTGGCAGTCTTTCCGCCCCGGTTTTTCTTCTCGATGAACACGCGCAGCTTCTGCTGGTTCTTATCCAAAGTTTCCGGTTCGTCTTCTTCGTCGGTTTCGAACTGAAAGTCGGGATTTGTGGAATACACCATGCCCAAACGGGCTTTCCAGTCATTGTCTTTTGCTCCCATAATGTTTTTCTGTGATTAACGGATAAAACAATTGTCACCTCATAGCAGAGATGACAATTGTTTTTTAAGAGGATATTTGAAATTAGTCTTCCATCAGTTTGCGGTAGCGGATGCGTTTCGGCTCTTCCAGACCCAAACGCTTCATCTTGTTACTCTCATATTCAGAGTAGCTTCCTTCGAAGAAGAATACGTTGCCGTCTCCCTCGAATGCCAGAATATGTGTACAGATACGATCCAGGAACCAACGGTCGTGGCTGATGACAACGGCACAACCGGCAAAGGATTCCAAACCTTCTTCCAATGCACGGAGGGTATTTACGTCGATATCATTGGTCGGCTCGTCGAGCAGCAATACGTTGCCTTCCTCTTTCAAAGCCATAGCCAGATGCAGACGGTTACGCTCACCACCCGAAAGCACACCGCATTTCTTTTCCTGATCGGCACCGGCAAAGTTGAAACGGCTCAGGTAAGCGCGGGCGTTCACATCGCGGTTACCCATGCGAATCAGCTCGTTGCCCTGGCTGATAACCTGATAAACGCTCTTGTTCGGGTCGATATCCTTGTGAGTCTGGTCCACATAAGCGAGCTTCACGGTTTCACCCACCTCAAAGGTTCCTTCATCCGGAGTGTCCAGTCCCATAATCAGGCGGAACAGGGTCGTCTTACCGGCACCGTTCGGACCGATGACACCAACGATACCGTTAGGCGGCAGCATGAAGTTCAGGTCGTTGAACAGAACTTTCTCGCCGAAAGCCTTCTTGACATGAATTGCTTCGATAACCTTGTTTCCGAGGCGTGGTCCGTTCGGGATATAGATTTCCAGCTTTTCTTCTTTCTCTTTCTGATCCTCGTTCAAGAGTTTGTCGTAAGAGTTCAAACGGGCCTTTCCCTTTGCCTGGCGTGCCTTCGGAGCCATGCGTACCCATTCCAACTCGCGTTCCAGAGTCTTGCGGCGCTTGCTGGCCACTTTCTCTTCCATTTCCATACGTTTGGTCTTCTGCTCCAACCAAGAAGAGTAGTTGCCCTTCCATGGAATACCCTCGCCACGGTCCAACTCCAGAATCCATCCGGCCACATCGTCCAGGAAGTAACGGTCGTGCGTTACGGCGATAACCGTACCTTCGTACTGGTTCAGGTGTTGCTCCAACCAGTCGATACTTTCTGCGTCCAAGTGGTTGGTCGGCTCATCGAGCAACAGCACGTCCGGTTTCTGCAGGAGCAGACGGCACAGAGCCACACGACGGCGCTCACCTCCAGACAGATTCTCTACGCTCTGGTCTGCCGGCGGACAACGCAAGGCATCCATCGCACGCTCCAGTTTGCTGTCCAGATTCCAGGCATCGTTGGCGTCGATGATGTCCTGCAATTCACCCTGACGGGCAAACAGCTCGTTCATCTTGTCGGCATCTTCGTAATATTCCGGCAAGCCGAATTTCTGGTTGATCTCTTCATATTCTGTCAGTGCATCCACAATAGGCTGCACGCCTTCCATAACTACTTCCTTCACCGTTTTGCTGTTATCCAGCTGCGGCTCCTGTGGCAGATAGCCTACACTGTATCCGGGTGAGAAAACCACCTCGCCCTGATAGTTTTTGTCCAAACCGGCGATAATTTTCATAAGCGTGGACTTACCGGAACCGTTGAGACCGATAATACCAATCTTAGCTCCGTAGAAGAAACTCAGGTAGATATTCTTCAGAACTTGTTTGTTGGTCTGCTGTATGGTTTTGCTTACGCCAACCATAGAGAAAATAATTTTCTTGTCGTCAGTTGTTGCCATAAATTTATAATAATGTTAGAATAATAGTCCTATTGATATGAGTATTCCTAAGATAAATATGTTTCGTGCTGTAGCTCCCAGCACTTCGTTCAACTGTTTTCCCTGATTGATGCTTACCATCTTGCGCCAGGTGAGCACATGCGGAATCAGATAAACCAGAGAAAAGACCAGAGCCATGCGTTTTCCTTCCAGATATAAAGGAATGCAGCAGAGGCAGGCGATGATTCCCAGAGCCAGATAAAGCCATTCGGTATTTCGTGCTCCGATCAGGATGACCAGCGTACGTTTCCCGGAAATCACGTCTGTATCGCGGTCCCGGTAGTTGTTTACAATGAGTAAGGTGTCCGTGGCCAGTCCGATGGACAGTGCGAGCCAGATTGTAGCCGTGGTCATGACCTGTGTCTGGATGTAGTAGGTAATTCCTACCGGAACAATACCAAAGAACAACAGTACGAGTACATCACCCAATCCGCGGCGTGCCAGAGTGGTTGTGTAGAGGAAACTGAACAGCACGCAGGCAATGCCGATGGCTATCATTTCCGTTCCTCCATACCAGATGAGCGGCATACCGATGAGGCAGGCAATCAAGGTGGTCAGCGCGATGCCGGTACGCATGGCACTGGGAGTAATCCACCCTTCGGCACAGGCTCTTTTCGGTCCCAAACGGTCTTCCCGGTCCACTCCCTTGACAAAATCAAAATAATCATTGATGAAGTTGGCGTCGATCTGCATCATGAATGCAAAGAGCAAACACAGAATTGCCGGAATCCAGTGAAACGGTTCTCCGGCGCCTCTCAGGTCGTGCCACGCATTGGTCAGGGCCACCAGAATAGGAGCGGCCGCACAGGTCAGTGTGACGGGGCGCGCAGCCAACAGCCAGGCTTGGGATGAATTGGTTTTAATTGTTTTCTTTTCCATATCTCAATAAATCGGGGTGCAAATATTGCCCCTTATCCTTTTTCGCAAAGAAATAGATGGCCCGTTGGGGGCAGACATGATAACAAGCCAGGCAGGCGGTACAGTTTCCTTGCCACTTCGGGTGTTTGTCTTCCAGCTTGATGTTATGCACCGGGCATATCCGGACACATTTACCGCAAGCGATACACCGGTCTGTTGTGTGGAAATACTTGTCGTTAATCAGAAATCTTTTGAACAGGGGCAGTATCAGATAACTCTTCAGGCGGGGCATGCCTCCGGGATGCAAACGGAATGCTGTTGTTTTGGAGCAGACCTCCTTTTCTATCCGTTCCAGCTCGGGAACGGCGTTTTCCAGTTTCTGTTTTTGAATCTCCGGAGCGTCAATGTCAAATCCCGGCAGCGCAATGTACGTATTGGGCATCAACAGAGAAAAACCGGCATGCAGACTGATTCCGATTGCCGACAATGCCCGTTCAAGAATCTGGCGAGTGCAGCCCATATCATCTCCACAAGTTGCCACAAAATAACAGTACTGTTTCTGATAATTCGTGAAATGGAGCTGACGGATAAAACGTAGCACGATTTCCGGTGGTCCCCACGAGTGAATGGGAAAGACAAAGCCGATCCGTTCTTCTGCCGATAAGGTATATTCCTTGGGAGAAGTCCGTTCTGCCATTTCTTTGGGAATGGACACCAGTCTTTCTCCTGTAGCTTGTGCCAGATGGCGGGCAGCATATAACGAGTTGCCTGTTCCTGAGAAATAAAAAATCATAATGGGTTATTCTTTGGATGCCCCGATATTCAGGTCCGCTTACCGTCGGTTTCTTCGGGGAGCGGCATGCTCGGTCTGACGTCTTTTGCCCGGACCGTTTGTTCCTTCCTGTTTTTTGCGTCGGGGATTCTTGTTATCCTCTCTTTTATAGTTTCGTCCTGACGGCTGACCGAACAGTCTGTCTATCAGGTCCGTTCTTTTCATACGGATCAGTTCCTGACGGATGCGCTGTTGTTCCTCCGGCTTGTACCAGAAGAAGAACATGCGTTGCGCCAGCTTTTCTTTTACGGAATGTGCCGAGTACACCTCTTCCAAAGTGTAAGGATGATAGCCTGTGGCCCATGTTTCCGTACTCACGGTCATCGGAGTTGGTGTAAAGTCCTGTACCTGTTCCAGCTGGAAATCCATCTGCTTGGTCAGAACGGCCAGTTCGGCCATATCCTCCTCCGTGCACCCCGGATGACTGCTGATGAAATAAGGGATAATCTGCTGTCGCAAGCCTTCTTCCGCATTAATCCGGTCGAAGATGCGCTTGAACGTTCCGAACAGGCTGAACGATGGTTTGCGCATCAGGTACAGCACCCGGTCGGAAGTATGTTCCGGAGCCACTTTCAGGCGTCCGCTGACATGGCGTGTAATCAGTTCCCGGGTATATTTCTCGGCAGCCTGGTTGATGTTTTCGTCCTTGCTCTTATGGAGCAGCAGGTCATAACGCACACCGCTTCCGATAAAGCTCTTCTTGATTCCCGGCAGGGCATCCACGGCTTTATAAACTTCCAGCAGCGGAGTGTGGTCGGTGTTCAGGTTCGGACAGATGACGGGATGAATGCACGAAGGCTTCTTGCATTTCTCGCAGATGCTCAGGTTCTTTCCCTTCATGGCATACATGTTGGCCGAAGGACCGCCCAGATCCGAAAGATATCCCTTGAAATCTTCCATTTCGGTGATGGCCTGGACCTCTTTGAGAATGCTTTCCTTGCTGCGGCTCATGATGAACTTACCCTGATGGGCTGAGATGGTGCAGAATGCGCAACCGCCGAAACAGCCCCGGTGCATGTTGACCGAGAATTTGATCATTTCGTATGCCGGAATACGTTTGCCCTTATATTTCGGATGGGGCAGACGGGTGTAAGGCAAGTCGAATGAGTGGTCCAGCTCATTCTGATCCATAGGAGGGTAGGGCGGGTTCACCACCACAAAGCGGTCGCCTGTCTGCTGAATGATGCGGCAGGCGTGATATTTGTTGCTTTCTTCTTCGATGTGCCGGAAGTTCTCCGACTGCTTCTTCGGATTTTTCAGGCATTCCTCGTGACTGTGCAGCACAATGTCGTCGGGCTGTATGCCCTGAGGAATATCTTCTTTTCGGAACAGAGATACCGTTTGGGGAACGGCAGTCTGGTGTTGTAAGGTCTCTCTGAAGGTGCGTACATTGATTTGTGCTTCTCCCTCTTCGTTGTACGAAAGCGGACCGTTGCCTGTTTCACACAATTCCAGCAGGCGTCGGCTGATTTCCAGCACCGGTTTCTCGCCCATGCCATATATCAGCATGTCTGCGCCACTGTCGCACAGAATACTCGGAGCGAAGCGCTCTTTCCAGTAGTCATAGTGCGTCAGTCGTCGCAGAGATGCCTCGATGCCTCCCAGAATGACAGGCACGTCGGGATAAAGTTTCTTCAGGATTTGTGTGTAGACGATGGTCGGATATTCCGGACGCAGGTCGTGCCGTCCGTCCGGTGAGTAGGCATCCTCGCTGCGCAGACGTCGGTTGGCGGTGTATTTGTTCACCATCGAATCCATGCAGCCCGGTGCTACTCCAAACCACAGACGCGGTCGCCCCAATTTCTTGAAATCACGAAAATCACCGTGCCAGTCCGGTTGCGGAACGATGGCAACCTTCAGTCCTTCCGCTTCGAGTACGCGACCGATAACGGCGGCTCCGAATGAAGGATGATCCACATAGGCATCGGCACTGAAGAGTATGATGTCCAACTGTTTCCATCCGCGCAGTTCCATTTCCTTTTTGGTTGTGGGCAACCAGTCTGTCAAGCGATATTCTTTCATGAATGATTTCAATTATTCGGGTTCTTGTTCTATGTTTTCTTCTATTTCGTCTTTTGTTTGAATCCAGTTCTGATACAGCTGCAGCAACTGGTTCAGTCCGTGTGCCTTCATGTTGTCGTTGTAAAGCACTTCGTGGCTGAAGTTAATCAAATCGTGGCTTTCCGGTTCTGCTTCCATGAGGGAGCGTACCATCAGTTTCAGCTTGTCGAGCACATCTTCGTTGACAATGCCGGTGCTTCCCACCAGGTCCTTGAAGAGTGAACGCTCTTTGATTGTCTGCAAATGTTCGTCTGTGATAAACATTTCACGGCTGCCCGTGATGTTGGTTTGGATTTTATACATGGCTATTTCTTATTAAGGTTTTACTTATGAAGATACAAATATAGGTATGATTTTCTAAAAAAACTACTTTGTCAATAGAAATTTTAGGATTGCCGCCATCATTTTGTCCCGTGTCTGATCTTCCTGAATACATTCAAACGGGAAGCCCAGAGCCATGCAGCGGTAGTCCCGTCCCGCATAGGCAATTCCGGCGCTTACCTGATTGTTGTAGAGCATTACGGCAAAAGAGTCGTGGGTCGGCGTGATGCAGTCCACCCATGTCGTCGTATAGTGCTCCTCGTTGAGCCGGTTATACAGGCTGCATGAGGTGTTCATGCCCGTTACGGTCTGAATCTGATTGGCCTGAACCCGCCCGGAAGTCTTGAATTTCAGAATGTTCTGAGTGAACATCTGTTCATCCACTCCTAGCATGTCCGAGCCGATGTATGCTCCGCTCACCAGCAGATTACCCTGCATGCGCACATATTCTTTCAGGGCATTCTGCAGGGGCTGGGTAAACGTCTTGTAGTCTTTCAGGCTGTATCCGTCGTTGCGTTGCAGACCCATAATCAGGTCCACTGCGTTGTAATCGTTCAGATTAACCTCGCCACGCTCTACCGCCTCGCGGCTGCATGAGGCAAAGGAATAGCCGCCGGCTGCGGCGATGGACTTGCCATGCTCGCGCGGATAGTCAAAGGTGTTTCCGGCAATCAGCATTCCTGAGAGTTCGTTGCCGCTGTATCCCAGTCCGTCAGGACCTTCGCGTCCGCTGGCCGAGCGGTTGAAATTAATCTGTGCCCCGCAGTATCCCGGGAAAGCATCCTGATAAATGCCCGGATCGGCACTGAGGTCAAATCCCTGTTGGGAATCCGTGTCGATGGGCTGCGGTCCGGCCAACCGTTGGAATCCGTTGACAATCATGATGGTGGCACGGGTATCGTCGGCAATATATGCCGTGAGTTCTTCCGACGGCAAACTGCTTCCTCCGCTGTTCAGGGCGCACACTTTAAAGCTATACATCGTGTTGGGCGTAGCCTTGATGGTAAAGCGCGGGTCACGGATGTATGTTCCGTTGTCAAAGTCCTGTTCGCCTATTTTGGTATAGACGATGTATCCGGACGGTTTGGCCGAAGGTTCCAACGGGTCCGGGGTGGGCGACCAGTGTAAAGAGATGGTACGCCGTGATACATCAATAGAGGTATAGCATTCCGATACCGGAAGCGGCTGCACGGTATAGTCCTGATCGTGCTGTGTGGCCGTATATTTCAGGATACCCTTATACAAGGCACGCGACAGATGGAACTTGAATACCGGGTCGTGCGCCTTTTTCATATCGGCAAAGTTCTGATGCGAAAGTGTTTCGATGATTACCGAAGGAATTTGTGGCACACGGGTCTCACTGTAGTTGCGGTCGAACAGCTGGCGCCGGCTCCAGTTGCCGAACAGACGGGTCAGGTCTTCCTTGGCCTGAGTCACCATCATGTCGCACAAGTCGCGTGAAGCCAGACGCGACATACCTTCCGGAAATACTCCGTCGTCCGTCTGCGTGGTGTAAATACCCAATGTGCCGACATAAGAGTCATTGCGACGCACTCCCGCATCGCTGTGAATCGCGATGGAAGCCTCTATCGGCACTTTCAGTCCGTTGCCCGATGGCAGATAGTCCGAACCGCCGGCCAGATAGTTGGTCATGCGTGAGCGCACATTGATGTCGTCGGCATAATCGTTGCTTCCCTGCTTGGAACTATATACGTCATAAGGCATTCCCGCCCATTGTCCGTAGTAGCGCGCTCCTTCCAGGAAGCGGGGCATGCCGCTGGTGCTTCCGCCGCGCACGATGTTGCCCATGCCGCCTCCAAAGCGCACGGCATCCGCTGTGACGAGACCCTCGTCGTTGCTGTAGTTGCTCAGCAGCACACTGTTCTGAGGGTTCTGGCCCTTTGAAAAATAAAAGGTGCCGAGATATACCCAGGTGCTTCCGCCCATGCGCTGATTTACATGGAAGGTTGTTTCGATGCCCTGATGCACCACGGTATATGCCGCATCCTGCACATTGTTTGCATCCTGTGGATAAGACACATACACCGCATAGTTTCCGTCTGCCGGAATGTTGGGAGTCCAGCGGGCATACGATGCCTGTGATTTCTTGCCGACACTCTGGGTCAATATGGTTGTGCCCATGCCGAACGGATTCTCCCCGTCGCTCAGCGGCTGGTTGGGAGCGTAGGAAAAGCCCCTTTGCGGACCGCCCGTCCAGGCATGTTTCTTGTTGGTCATTTCAAAGCGACCGTTTTCTTCCGGGCGGTCGTTGTCCACAATCACCTCATGTTTCTGCCAGTTGTGCTCGCGTGGGGTGAATACATAGGCCCCGGCGTGCTCCAGCATCGGAATGAGATAAGGCACCACGAACGTTTGCGTCAGCAGGTCCTCGTTGGTGCAGAACAGGTTCGGGCGCTGCCATTTCCAGATGCCCTGTTCCTGTCGGTAGTAACGTCCGTGGCTGGCCCACACCGACAGATGCCGGTTGCGCAGTCCGCGTGTGAACTCCGGAAGCGGAGATTCGCGGGTCACCCATACCGGAGTGTGCCCTTTCGCTTTCCACAGCTTTTCCGTATCCTTTTTTCGGGCTCTGCTGTTGGGAATCATTTTCTCGATCGGGTAATAGCTGCCCAGAACGGTCAGTTCATATCCTTTATATTTGGCCGGCAGCAGTTTGCGCACGTTTTTATAGATCTGGTCAACCGTCTTGTCCGAAAAGGGGATGGACGAAAATATCTCGTCTCCAAAGACCTGAACCGACTTTTTCTCGTCGCTGATGACCACACGATCCACCTTGGCATATTCCGGTTGCGACAGGGTGACGGGGAGGTTCAGTTCTCTGAAGTAATCATTGATTTTGTTCTTCAGGCCTGTTTCTGTGTTCTGTGCAAAAACAGAAAATCCCAGCAGGAAGAATCCTGCCAGGAAACTGGTATATCTTTTATTCATGCTATTCATTTTGGAAATCCGAATTTTTCGGGATGTCTTCCCTGGAAAGACTTAAAATAACTGATGATTTCCTGCATTTGCTCCTGAATGTTTCCGTCGGGCATCACAGCCTTGTGGCATACAATTCTTTTTTCCTTGAAGTCCAGCCCATAGAGCATGATCGGGATGCCGGCTTTCAGGGCAATATAATAAAATCCTTTTTTCCATTCTTCTACCCGCGAGCGGGTGCCTTCGGGGGTGATGGCCAGGCGGAAGGTGTCCATCTTTCTGGACGCTTCGGCCAGCTGGTCGGTGAGGCTGCATTTTTTGCTCCGGTACACCGGAATGCCCCCCAGGCTTTTCATAAAGGGACCCAGCGGTCCGACAAACCATTCCTTCTTCATCAGAAAGTTGGCCTTAAGCCCGATGGCCCGGCTATACAGGATGCCGATGATGAAATCCATATTGCTGGTATGGGGTGCCACGGCGATGATACATTTCGGAGGGAGCTGGACCGAGATGTCCGCGGTCCAGCCCATCCATTTGAAAAGGATTAATTTGCTGAGTGCTTTAATCATTCTTCCAGTTTTCCGATGTTGTCAATAATCTCTTGTACGCGCTTGTTGAAGTCTTCTTTCAGTTTCTTGTAGAACACCTTCACGCTGCCCGGCTCGGTATGACTCACTCTGGAAATAATGTCGTTCTGCAGGTCAATGATGTCTGCAATGATCTTATGAGCCTGTTCCTTTTTCTCTGCCGACGGGTTCTGTCCGAGCAGGAAAGCGCAGCTCAGAAAAAGTTCTCCACAGATACCATTGATATTTTTCTTCAAAATTCTTCTTTTTGCCATAATACAATGCTTTAAATGAATAAATGTGTCGTAAAGGTAATAAAAAAAAATGGATAACAACGGTTCGGGCTCACGAAATCAAAAAAAAATACTTTTTCATGAGATTATGTTTCCTTATGTCTGCGGAAATTCGTATTTTTGTATCGATAAAAGAACATTTATTATCAATTTTAAAAACGATATTTAGAATTATGGAAAAAAGTGCACTGCAAATTGCAAGAGCGGCTTATCAGCCAAAGTTACCAAAAGGACTGCAGGGTAATGTAATCGTAAAGGAGGGAGCTCCTACACAGTCTGTTGCTGACCAGGAGGAAATCAAGAAACTGTTCCCGAATACTTACGGTATGCCTCTGATCGAGTTCGTTCAGGGCGAGGCTAAGGAATATGCACAGACTAACGTGGGTGTAATCCTTTCTGGTGGTCAGGCTCCTGGCGGTCACAACGTGATTTGTGGTTTGTTTGATGCCTTGAAGCGCTTGAACCCGGCTAACAAGCTGTATGGCTTCATCCTGGGTCCTGGCGGTCTGGTTGACCATAACTACAAGGAACTGACTGCTGACATCATCGACGAGTACCGCAACACCGGTGGTTTCGATATGATCGGTTCAGGTCGTACCAAGTTGGAGAAAGAAGAGCAGTTCGAGAAGGGTCTGGAGATCCTGCGTGAGCTGGACATCAAGGCTGTTGTCATCATCGGTGGTGACGACTCTAACACCAACGCTTGTGTATTGGCTGAGTACTATGCTGCCAAGAACTACGGTGTTCAGGTAATCGGTTGTCCGAAGACTATCGACGGTGACTTGAAGAACGAGCAGATTGAAACTTCATTCGGTTTCGATACTGCATGTAAGACTTATGCCGAGGTTATCGGTAACATCCAGCGCGATGCCAACTCAGCTCGCAAGTACTGGCACTTCATCAAGCTGATGGGTCGTTCAGCATCTCACATCGCTTTGGAGTGTGCTCTGCAGGTACAGCCAAACATCTGTATCGTATCTGAGGAGGTTGAAGAGAAGAACCAGACTTTGGACGATATCGTAACTTACATCGCTCAGACTGTAGCTGACCGTGCTGCTGACGGTAACAACTTCGGTACAGTATTGATTCCGGAAGGTTTGATCGAGTTCATCCCGGTTATGAAGAAACTGATTGCCGAGTTGAACGACCTGTTGGCTACTCCAGAAGGTGCAGCTGTTGAGAAGGACGAGCAGCGTGCTTGGATCCTGAGCAAGCTGTCTGCCGAGAACAAGGCTGTTTACGAATCATTGCCATTGGGTGTTGCCGCTCAGTTGACTTTGGAGCGTGACCCACACGGAAACGTACAGGTATCTTTGATCGAGACAGAGAAGTTGCTGTCTGAGATGGTTGCCACTAAGCTGGCTGAGTGGAAGAAGGAAGGCAAGTATGTAGGCAAGTTCGCTCCGCTGCACCACTTCTTCGGTTACGAAGGACGTTGCGCAGCTCCTTCTAACTATGATGCTGACTACTGCTACGCTCTGGGTACCAGCGCTGCTATGTTGATTGCCAACGGTAAGACCGGTTACATGGCTATCGTACAGAACACTACAGCTCCTGCTATCGACTGGGTTGCCGGTGGTGTGCCTATCACTATGATGATGAACATGGAGAAGCGTCACGGTGAAATGAAGCCGGTTATCAAGAAGGCTCTGGTTCGTCTGGACGGTGCTCCATTCAAGACATTCGTTGCTAACCGCGACAAGTGGGCTCGTGAGACTTGCTTCGTTTACCCTGGTCCTATCCAGTACTTCGGTCCTTCTGAAGTATGCGATCAGCCAACCAAGACTTTGCAGTTGGAGCAGGCTAAGTAATTTCAGTAACATGACGTAACAACAAGATCCCCTTGTCTGATTTCCGATGAGGGGATCTTTTTATACCTTATTATATTCATAATATATATGACGACACAAAAAGAGAGTAAAACAACACTGAGGGTCAGAAAGGCTTCGTCTTCGGCAAATGCTTCGAAGACAAAGGTGCGCCGGAAGCCCAGACGCAAGCGCAGTGGTGGCAAGAGACTCCTTCCTTTCTTGAAAGTTCCGGCCTGGAAAGTGTGGCTCGGAGCGGTGTTGGTTGCTGTCGCCTATATATTGTTTTTCTATTATTTCTTTGTAGATCCGTTTTCTTTCCGCTGGAAGGCTCTGTATGGCGACGAGGGATACCCTTCGGGCTATGACGTGCATGGCATAGACATATCGCGTTATCAGGGTAATATCGACTGGGAGATGCTGCGCAATGCCAGCATACAGTCTTCGCCGGTGCGCTTTGTCTTTATCAAGGGCACGGAGGGAGTTTCCATTGTGGACGAGAACTTCAATCTGAACTTCTATCAGGCCAAGAAGAATGATTTTATCCGCGGTGTATATCATTTTTATACGCCCGACGTGGATGCCACCCGTCAGGCCCAGTTCTTTATGAAGCAGGTACATCTGGAGCCGGGCGACCTGCCGCCGGTGCTCGATGTGGAAAAGGCGGGCGACTTGTCGAAGGAAGACCTCCAGCGCGAGGTCAAGAAGTGGCTGTCTCTGGTGGAAGAACGCTACAAGGTAAAGCCCATTATTTATTCCGGCTATAAGTTCAAGATGAAATACCTGAGCGATTCGCTGCTGAACACCTATCCGTTCTGGATTGCTCATTATTATGTAGACAAACTGTCCTATAAGGGCCCCTGGCACTTCTGGCAGTATACCGACAGCGGCAAGCTGAAGGGCATCAAGGGAAATGTAGACTGCAATCTGTTTCACGGCAGTCTGAAGGAATTGGAAGCAATGACCATACCTGATGAATCGGATTAAGCAGATCCGTTTCATCAGGTTTTTTTGTTTTTTCTGCCGCTTTTTGAGGTTTTCGTTTTTCAAATCAGGCCGTTTTTTTGCTTTTGTGAAGAAATTTTCAGAAATAAATGGTTTCAATAGAAACAGTTTCAAGAAAAACTATTATCTTTGCCGCATTGAATGACAAAACCAGAAAAAATGAGAAAGAATTTATTTATCGGAGCTTTTGCTTTAATTTCATGCAGTCCGCTTTATGCCGGCGACTATTTGACCAACACCAACCAGCACGCAGCCTTCCTGCGTATGGCTGCCCGTGGTGCCTCAATCGACATAGACGGAGCATACAGTAACCCGGCCGGTCTGGCTTTCCTTCAGAAAGACGGTTTCTTCCTTTCCCTCACCGGACAGAGTGCTTACCAGACCCGTGAGATTCACGCCACTTCTCCTCTGTGGACGATGGACGGTCAGAACACGACCCAATATTTCAAGGGTACGGCGTCGGCACCGATCATCCCTTCCTTCCACGGTGCGTATAAAAAAGACAAGTGGGTGGTTTCTGCGGCTTTTGCCATTACCGGCGGTGGCGGTAAGGCATCGTTCAGCAACGGTCTTCCCATGTTCAATGCCCTGGCTACAGGACTGATTTCGCAGAAGACCGGCGGTATGGTCAAACCGAACATGTATCGCATCAACTCTGCCATGGACGGCAAGCAGTATATCTATGGCTTCCAGCTGGGAGCGAGCTACCGGATCAACGACTGGGTATCGGTGTATGCCGGCGGTCGCATGAACTATTTTACCGGTGGTTATGAAGGATTCCTGAGCGCTTCGCTCACCGACGATTACAAGGCAATGGCTCCGGCGCTTGGTTTGCCGGACGCTACTCTGGCCAGCATCGACCTGAAGTGCGACCAGCAGGGATGGGGCGTGACTCCGATTCTGGGAGCCGACTTTAAGTGGAACAAGCTGAATATCGGTTTGAAGTATGAGTTCAAGGCCAATCTGAACATTGAGAATGTCAATACCGAAATGGAACTGTTCAATGTGAGCGATGCATATCTGGCCGATTACAAGGAAGGTGTGAACACACCGAGCGATATCCCCGCCATGCTGTCTGTGGCTGCGGGCTATGAGATTCTGCCTTGTCTGCGCGCTTCTGTGGAGTATCATTTCTTCGACGACAAGCATGCCGGAATGGCTGCCGACCGCCAGAAAACCCTGAAACACGGCACACACGAATATCTGGCCGGTGTGGAATGGGATGTGATGAAATACCTCACCCTGAGTGGCGGATTCCAGAAAACCAATTACGGACTGAGTGATGATTTCCAGACCGATGCCAGCTTCTACTGCGATTCTTATTCCCTGGGTGGCGGTGCACGCGTGCACTTCAACGAAAGTCTGAGTCTGGATGTGGCTTATTTCTGGACCAAGTATAGTGATTATACCAAGGCTTCTACCGACTATTACGGTACCAAACTGGCCGGAACCAACGTATATGGCCGCACGAACAAGGTGTTTGGAGTGAGCTTGAATTATAACTTCTGATACCTTTTCAGGCTTTAAAAAAATAATGCCATGCCCATCAGCGGGCATGGCATTATTTTGTTTTCTGAAAAACATCAGGATGTTTTTCGTATTTGATCCCAATGATTTTTTAATTTCTTCGGGATGATTTTTTGAGGCTCGTTCCGCGAAAAATATCCGCGCCTTTTTCCTCTTGAAAATTAGACTGTTATGCCTGTTCGGAATATTGCTTTTTGAGGAGCAGGCAAGCCCAGCCGTTGCGCTCTTTTTGCAGCACTTTTTCCAGGCCCAATGCCTGGGCCGCTTCGGCCAGTTGCGCCACATCTTCGGTATAGAATCCGCTCAGAATCAGTTGGCCGCCGTTTTTCAACACCCGAACAAAGTGCGGCATGTCCGCCAGCAGGATATTGCGGTTGATGTTGGCCAGCACCAGATCAAAACGGTTTTCCAGATTCTGCAAGACTGAGGCATCGCCCTCGTGTACGGTGATATTCTCCACATGGTTCAGCGCGCAGTTCGTGCGGGTGTTGTTCACGCTCCATTCGTCAATGTCGTAAGCCATTACTGAGGCGGCTCCTTTCAGTGCCGTCATGATGCCCAGCACTCCGGTGCCGCAACCGGCGTCGAGTACCTCCTTGCCGTTCAGGTCCATGGTGAGCAACTGCTCCAGAATCATGTATGTGGTTTCGTGACTTCCGGTTCCGAAAGCCATCTTCGGGTCGAGCAGGATTTCGTATCGGGTATTTGAGGGACAGTCGTGTCCGGTGCCCTGCACGGTCAGTTCCGAGCCGATGATGATCGGTTCAAATCCGTTTTTCTCCCATTCCTCGTTCCAGTCCTTGTCTTCGGCATCGGCGGTGGAGTAGGTGATTGCCACTTCCGGCATCGGGAAAAATTCCAGCGTGTCGCGCAGCTGCTGCTCGTCGAACACAGACTTCTGGATGTAGCCTTTCAGGAAAGGTTCTTCGGTGACAAATGTTTCAAAGCCCATGTCGCCGCAGAAAGCAGCCAGAATGTCCGAAGCCGCTTCGTTCCAAGGGTTCAGCTGGAAGATAACTTCAACGTATTTCATGTTCAGTTAAGTTTATAATGAATTAAATCTGCTACACAAAGATACTAAAATTTTACTCAAAAGGCTGTTATATAACTTTTATTACATCTTTTTTTTTTGCTTACAGCGCCTTATATTCTATATTTGCATAGGTACTTAAAATGGATCATTATGAAGAATAGAATATGGGTATTGGTAGCGCTCGGGCTAGGTTTGGTGCCGCTTTCCCTGAGAGCGCAGGATGACATGTACTTCATACCAAAGAAAAAAACACAGCCGGAGAAGGTGGAAGAGCAGCCGGCTAAAAAAGCGACAGAACAGACTGAACAGACAACGACCCGTGAGCTGAGAATCAAAAGCTCGCCGGGCTATTCCTTTACTTTCGTAGATCAGGAAGATGCCGCATCCGAACGCGATGTGGATGAATATAACCGCCGTTACCGCTTCAGTGACGCCGACACCAATTTTGTGGCCGAACAGAATGCGGTAGAAACGGAAGAAGACGGACAGTGGGTCGATGGCTTCGACGGATCGGACGAGGATTACGCGTATGCCAAGCGCATTCTGGCATTCCGTTCGCCCACCGTGGGTGTGCCCGTGAGCAGTCCGCTTTATTGGGACTTGTGCTACGGACCGAACTCCATTTACTGGAATGTCTATGATGACGGTTTCTATGCCTATGCTTTCCCGACCGTGTGGAATCCTTACTACTACTCACCGTGGCGAAGCAGCTTCTGGTGGGGCTTCCATTACGGCTACCCGTATTGGGATTGGGGCTTCGGGGTGTCCTGGGGCTGGCACTATCCTTACTGGCATCATCACCACTATTGGCCGGCCTATTCCGGAGTGTCTTATCGTCCGCATCCTACCTACCGCACCAACCGTCCGTCTTTAGGACGCACCGGTGTGACGCGCCGCACCAGCGGCCGTCCGGTACAGGGAACAACCGTGCGGGGCACATCCAGCAGCCGTACCGGCGTTAGCCGTGGAGCACGTATCTCTACCGAAAGAGGCACGCAGAACAGCAACCGCGGCAGTAGGGTTGTAATACCGCGCCGCACCACTGAGCGCACTGTGGAGCGTACGAACAGCACTTTCTCCCGTCCGGTGATGGAGCGTTCTACCCCAATGCGTTCCGGAGGCAGTTCAAGAGGCGGAGGCCGTAGCGGTGTATCCCGCGGCGCTCGTTAAACAACGGTTTGTTGAATGCTAAAAATGAAACACAGATGAAAAAGAAATATTATGGAGCCTTGGCGGCCGCATTGTTGTTGGTGCCGGGGCGGGGACTGGCTCAGAACACTTATGTCAACGAGCAGATGACTTCGCAGACCGATCTGAACGGAACGGCCCGCTATGTAGGTATGGGTGGCGCCTTGGGTGCCTTGGGTGCCGACATGTCGGTCATTTCTTCCAATCCGGCCGGTATCGGTCTGTATCGTAAGGACGACATTGCAGGAACCATCAGTGTGATGACGCAGGCCGACAAGACTGCACCGAATGACTACTTCACGCATTTCTCTCTCGATCAGTTGGGCTTTGTGCTGAATGCTCCGATTCAGGGACCGGTGTTGAAGTTCCTGAATTTCAGTGCCAACTATCAGAAGAAAGCCAACTATAACCACTCTTTTGTGGCCGATAACGGAAATACCAAAGGACTGTCGCAGACCCATCAGCTGGCCAGCCTGACCAATCAGTTCGGTTCGTGGGGCGACGACGGGAAAACATTCTATTTCCCGGGAGATCTGGCTACCACGGCTTATGATGCCTTCCTCCTGAATCAGACGGATAAGGGTGTGTTCTACGGACAGGCATCGCAGGGCAACCAGTTTGCGCGTGTCACCAAAGGTTCGCTTCAGGGATTTGACTTCAACGTGTCGGCCAATCTGAAGGACCGCTTCTATCTGGGATTTACCTTTGGCGTGGATTATGTGGATTATTATTCTGAGTCTTTCTACACCGAACTGTATCAGAAACAGGGTTCTTTTTACGACTATAATGCCTTCTCTCTGCAAAGCACATCGGGCTATGGCATTAATGCCAAGTTCGGTTTCATTGTCCGCCCGATAGAGAATTCGGCATGCCGTCTGGGTCTGGCCGTGGAAACACCTACTTTCTATACCCTCGAAACGGTGGGAGACATGTATCTGGAAACCCACTACGACGATAAGGGTAAATACGACAATGCAAACCTGTACCGCTATTATGGTCCGGAGGACAATTATCTGAATTATACGGTGCGTACTCCGTGGAAGCTGCGCGTTAGTGCCGGACATACCATCGGCGATTTCTTTGCCATCGGTGCGGAGTATGAATATGTGGACTATAGTCTGACCAAGATGGGCTATGTGGATTATGGCAGCTGGGGCGGAACACGTGAGGATCAGGATATGAACGATCATACCCGCACCAACCTGAAAGCCGGCCATAACTTTAAGTTCGGTATGGAATTCAAGCTGACAGATTGTCTGACCGGACGCTTCGGTTACAATTATTATGCCACTGCTTATGAGAAGGCATCGCGCATGAATCAGAATTTGGATTCCTATGCCCTGAACTATAGCACCTATACGGATTACATGAACAAGTCCGACGCGAACCTCTATACCATAGGTCTGGGTTATAAGCGCAAGAGTTTCTATGTGGATCTGGTTTATAAGATTCGTACTCAGTCGGCCGACTTCTATGCTTTTGACGACAGTTTCGTAAACGATCCCGACTATTCGGGCGATCGCACCGTCCGTCTGGATCCGGTCAATGTGAACCTGAACCGTCATCAGGTGGCCATGACCATGGGATTCAAGTTCTAAATGCTGACACAACTGGCAGGCTACTGAATTTTTGATATTATATATAATAGGTAAGAGTCATATCAAACTCCGGAATAGAGAATGATATGACTCTTATTGTTTTGTTGGGGAATCCGGCCGTTTTATTCAGTCGGTGCACTTTCCTGGTTTTGTGCGTTGCGCATTTCTTTTTCTCTCATGCGCTCCCTTTTGTCTTCCTGATGGATTTCTTTCAGCATATCGATGAATTTCTCTGTGAGCAGTGATTTCTTTTTCCCTTTGAGCGAAAGGAAGGCAGCCTGCATCGACTCTCCGCTGCCTTTGATAGGTATGGACTTCAGTTGCGGATGATGGCGCGCAATATCCTGCGACAGAATGGAAATCCAGTGCCCCGTTGTAATCATTTCCAAAAGCAGCGGTGTGCTGTTTACTTCCACCTGTGCCTTTACCTTGACATGTTGTTGTAGGAGTATTCTTTCGATGACTTTTCGTGTATACAGATTCTTGGGGAAGAGTGCAAGCGGATAGTCATTCAGGTCCTTCAGGTCGAAGACCTTGCGGACGGCAGCCGGGTGGTCCTTGGCAGCAATGACGCAAAGCGGAAAGTTCAGGAAGGAACGGATTTCCAGCACCGAGGCCACCTCGTCGGGCTTGTAGCTCAATGCAAAATCCAGTTCGTTGTTGCTCACCATCTCCACCAGTTCCAGGATGGAATGTGAATAATAGATGGACAGCTGCGCATCCGGATAACGGCGTGAAAATTTCAGAATGCAGGTGCTGATAAACGGGTACAGACTGTGGATGACCCCGATGCGGATTTTACCGTTGAAAATCTGCTGTTTTTCCTTGATTTCTTCAATTCCCGAAGAAATCTCCTCCAGAGCATTGCGCGCATAGCTCAAAAAGCTTTGTCCGGCTTCTGTGATATAAATTTTTTTCCCGATTCGATCGAAGAGTGGAGCGCCCAATTCCTCTTCAAGTTGTTTAATGCTCTGTGAAAGAGTACTTTGTGTGATAAATAATTCTTTTGCCGCATCGGTGAAGGAAAGCACTTCCGCCAATTTGCAAAAGTATTTCAATGGTGTCAGTTCCATAAGCCAAATTAATGATAAGGATGAAAATAATTAATTTTTCAAATTTACCAAAAAGAAAAAAAACTCCTACTTTTGCACTGTGAAAAGATTAAAAATCAGACGGATTTTATCATAAACAGCATTGTTTTCGGGAAGTCTGAAGAAAGGATAAAGATAGGTAAAAAGAGTATTATTTTAAGGTATAAAAATTAGGCTTATGTCAGGAATCATAGGACATATTTCGCAAGTAATCGGTCCGGTCGTGGACGTTCATTTTGAACATTCAGAGGTGAACCGCGGACAAAACTTGCCAAGCATTCACGATGCATTGAGAATCGAACGCAACGACGGTCGTGTACTTATTGTCGAAGTGCAGCAGCACATCGGAGAGGATACCGTGCGCACCGTAGCGATGGACAGTACGGATGGTTTGCAGCGAGGGATGAAAGTCTATTCTACCGGAAAACCAATTACCATGCCGGTGGGAGCGCAAATCAGAGGACGTGTGATGAACGTGGTGGGAGAGACCATTGACGGTATGCACCACCTGTCGGTAGAAGGCGCACAGCCTATCCACAAAGATCCTCCCAAATTTGAAGACCTGTCTACTTCGCAGGAAGTGCTGTTTACCGGTATCAAGGTGATCGATTTGCTGGAACCTTATCTGAAAGGTGGAAAGATCGGTCTGTTCGGTGGAGCCGGTGTAGGAAAAACCGTGTTGATCAAGGAATTGATTAACAATATCGCCAAGAAACACAACGGTTTCTCTGTGTTTGCCGGAGTCGGTGAACGTACGCGTGAAGGAAATGACTTGCTGCGCGAAATGATTGAATCCGGAGTAATCAAATACGGCGACGAGTTCCTGAAGAGTATGGAAGAGGGCCATTGGGACCTTTCCAAGGTAGATTATAAGGAAGTGGAGAAATCACAGGTGGCCATGGTGTTCGGACAGATGAATGAGCCCCCTGGAGCACGTTCTTCCGTAGCCCTTTCCGGTCTGACACTGGCCGAGTCTTTCCGTGACTCCCAGACCAATGAAGGACCAAAGGATATCCTGTTCTTTATTGATAACATTTTCCGTTTCACCCAGGCCGGTTCCGAGGTTTCCGCTCTGTTGGGACGTATGCCTTCGGCCGTAGGTTACCAGCCGACTCTGGCTTCCGAGATGGGAAAGATGCAGGAGCGCATCACCTCAACCAAGAACGGTTCCATCACTTCCGTGCAGGCAGTGTATGTGCCAGCCGATGACTTGACCGACCCGGCTCCGGCTACCACCTTTACTCACTTGGATGCCACTACGGTGTTGAGCCGTAAGATTACGGAGTTGGGTATTTATCCGGCTGTAGATCCGTTGGAGTCTACTTCCCGTATTCTGGATCCGCTGATTGTGGGACAGGAACATTACGAGACCGCCCAGCGCGTGAAACAGATTCTTCAGCGTAATAAGGAACTGCAGGATATCATTTCCATCCTGGGTATGGACGAGCTTTCTGATGAAGACCGCATAACCGTGAACCGTGCCCGTCGTGTGCAGCGCTTCCTGTCACAGCCGTTTGCCGTGGCCGAACAGTTTACCGGAGTACCGGGAGCTATGGTTTCCATTGAAGACACCATCAAGGGCTTCAAGATGATTCTCGACGGTGAAGTGGATTATCTGCCGGAACAGGCCTTCCTGAATGTGGGTACCATCGAGGATGCCATCGAGAAAGGAAAGAAACTGATGGAGGCCGCACAAAAATAAAAGGATTATGGAGAAGGATTTATTGACACTCAAGGTCGTTTCGCCCGAGAAGACCATTTTCGAAGGCAACGTGCGCTATGTAGAGATCCCCGGAGCTTCCGGCCTGTTCTCCGTATTGCCCGGCCATGCTCCCTTAATCACCAGCCTGACGGAAGGAACGCTCAAGTTCAAGGGCGGAGATACGACACATCGGTTTGGAGTGTCGGGTGGTTTTGTGGAAGTCAATCACGACACCGTGTCCATTTGTGTGGAGCATATAATTGAAGCCAAGGATTAAAAACAAAAGGAAGATGATGCAGTTCTGGAAGAAAACAAGAAGGGTCTTTGTCATAAAGCTGACAATCATGACGTTGGTGCTGGCTTTGCTGGGACGAGGTGTGTTCTGGCTCTGTTGTCCGGAATATTACTTTGCGGGTTTTCCGCTGGTTCCTCTTTTCTTCTATATCTATGGACTGATTTACATCTTTCTGTTTGAGTTCTTCGGCAGTCATAATGTAAAACAACTAATCTGGGTCTATCTGGGTTCCAAATGTATGAAGCTCCTGCTGAGTGTGCTGTTTCTGCTGCTCTACGGTCTGCTTTGCGAGGAACCGGTGGCCAGATGCTTCTTAACCTTCATCCTCTATTATATCGGGTTTCTGGTATTTGAAACAGAGTTCTTTGTGAGGTTTGAGCAAATATATCAAAGAAAGTTTGAGGAATGAAAAAGATTCGTTTACTATTGATTCTGTGTTTGGGGCTGCTGATGCTTCCGGCCGGAGTCCGTGCCGAAGAACAGGCGCAACCGGTGGATGTCAATGAAGTGGTGTTCGGACACATACAGGATGCTTATGAATGGCACATTGTAACCGTGGGCGACAAGGTGGTGAGCGTTCCGTTGCCGGTCATCGTCAAGAGCAGCACCGGATGGCATTGCTTCTCCTCGGCACGACTGGAGGATGGAGCCACTTACGAAGGCCTTTACATTGCCCGGGATGGAGCCTACAAAGACAAGATTGTTGAGCGTGACGCTTCCGGACAGGAGGTGCGCCCGTGGGATATCTCCATCACCAAGAATGTGCTTGCCATGATGATCAACAGTGCTTTGCTGATATGGATTATGCTGGCCTGCGCGCGGTGGTACAAACGCCATGAGGTGTCGCAGGGAGCTCCGAAAGGAGGAGTGGGCATGATGGAATATCTCATTCTGATGATTCACGATGATGTTATCAAAGGCGGTATCGGACCGGATTACAAGCGCTACGCGCCGTATCTGCTGACGGCCTTCTTCTTTATCCTGATCAATAACCTGATGGGATTGATTCCGATCTTCCCGGGAGGTGCCAATGTGACGGGTAACATTGCCATAACGATGGTATTGGCCTTGTGTACTTTCATCTTGACCAATGTATATGGTACCAAGACTTACTGGAAGGATATCTTTTGGCCGGATGTGCCGATGTGGCTGAAGGTGCCCATACCGATGATGCCTCTCATTGAGTTCTTCGGAATCTTCACCAAGCCATTTGCGCTGATGATCCGTCTGTTTGCCAACATCATGGCCGGACATGCCGCTGTGCTCAGTCTGGTGGCCATCATCTTTATCACGGTCAAAGCCGGTCCCGTAATCAACGGTTCCATGACGGTTGTGGCTGTTCTTTTCGGAATTTTCATGGACGCGCTGGAGTTGCTGGTGGCATTCATTCAGGCTTATGTGTTCACCATGCTGTCCTCCGTATTTATCGGACTGTCGCGTATCAAACACGAACACGTAGAGAAATAATTTAAGGTAAAAAATATTATTCAAACAATTAAAAACAGAAGATTATGTTATTATCAGTATTATTACAAGCAGCAGCAGGAGTAGGTATTAGTAAGTTGGGTGCAGCTATTGGTGCAGGTATCGCTGTATTGGGTGCCGGACTGGGTATCGGCCGTATCGGTGGCTCTGCAATGGATGCAATGGCCCGCCAGCCAAAAGAATCCAGCAATCTGCGTACCAACATGATCATTGCGGCCGCTTTGGTCGAGGGTGTGGCTCTGATTGCCATTGTCGTTTGTTTGTTGACATTGTTCTTATAATCTAGAAACCTAAGAATATGGGATTATTAACGCCGGATCCCGGTACCGTTTTCTGGATGATCATCATATTCGGGGTTGTATTCTTCATACTGGCCAAGTATGCCTTCCCCGTGATCATCGGAATGGTCGAAGAACGGAAAAAGTATATTGATCAGTCGCTCGAGGCAGCCCGTCAGGCCAACGAACAGCTGGCGCAGGTGCGTGAGGAAACCGACCGCATGCTGAAAGAGGCGCGCGACGAGCAGACCCGCATCCTGAAGGAGGCTTCACAGACCCGTGACCGGGTGATTAAGGAAGCTCGCGTGCGGGCACAGCTCGAAGCCCAGAAGGCACTCGAGGAAACCCGCCTGCAGATTGTAGCCGAGAAAGAAAGCGCCCTGAACGATATACGCCAGCAGGTAGCCATACTTTCGGTTGATGTGGCCGAGAAGATTCTGCGCAAGGATTTGAAATCCGATCAGGAGCAGCTGGAGCTGGTAAACCGTATGATCGACGAAATGGTAGCGGCATCTAAAAAATAAGAAATATGAATTCAGGTGCAATTTCCAGACGTTATGCCAAGGCACTGCTTGCCTATGCCAAAGACACTAATCACGAAGATTTGGTCTACAAGCAGGTGAAAGGCTTTATCCGTCATTATTTAAGAGTACCCGAACTGCGCTTGGCTCTTGAAAATCCTACCGTAGATAAAAATAAGAAACTGGCGCTTCTGGAAGAGGCTTCCCGCAGGGGAGTGACTTGTGAGGAGCTGACCCGCTTTCTGAAACTGGTACTTGACAAGGGGCGCGAGAAGTTGTTGCTGTTTATCTTCTATTCCTATATGGATCTTTATCGTACGGAAAAGAATATCCATCGCGGAAAACTGATTACGGCCGTTCCTCTGCCTCGCGAAACCAAGGAGGCCTTGCGCACACTGATAACCCGGAAACTGACCGGAACCATTGAGTTCGACACAAAGGTCGATCCTGAACTGTTGGGTGGATACATCCTGCTCATGGAGTTCCACCGTGTGGATGCCAGTGTGGCCAGTCAGCTTCGAGGGGTGAAGAAACAGTTTATTGACAAGAACAGAAGAATCGTTTAGCTTCGGCTGCGACTTCCTTCTGCGAGTAAAAACAGAATGAATTATTATGCCTGAAAATATTAAACCAAGCGAGATTTCTGAAGTGCTGCTCCAGCAACTGCGCGGCATCAACGCTTCGATTCAGTTCGACGAGGTGGGTACCGTGTTGCAGGTGAGCGACGGTGTGGCCCGTATCTACGGACTGCTGAAGGCCGAAGCCAACGAGCTGTTGGAGTTTGAAAACGGCATCATGGCCGTGGTGATGAATCTCGAAGAAGATAATGTGGGTGCCGTGTTGCTCGGTCCTACAGACCAGATTAAGGAAGGAATGATTGTGAAGCGCACCGGCCGTATCGCCTCAATTCAGGTGAGCGAGAATATGCTGGGCCGTGTCATCGACCCGCTGGGTGTGCCTTTGGACGGACGTGGCGCCGTGGGCGGCGATCTTTGTGAAATGCCTCTGGAGCGCAAGGCACCGGGAGTCATCTTCCGTCAGCCGGTGTCCGAGCCGTTGCAGACCGGTATCAAAGCCATTGACGCGATGATTCCAATCGGTCGCGGACAGCGTGAGCTGATCATCGGCGATCGCCAGACCGGTAAGACTGCCATCGCCATTGATACCATCATCAACCAGCGGGCCGCTTACGAGGCCGGCAATCCGGTTTACTGTATCTATGTAGCCATCGGTCAGAAAGGTTCCACGGTGGCCAATATTGTGAATACACTGCGTGAGAAAGGCGCCATGGACTATACCGTGGTTGTAGCCGCAACGGCTGCCGATCCTGCCGCATTGCAATATTTTGCTCCGTTTGCCGGAGCCGCCATCGGTGAGTATTTCCGCGACACCGGTCGCCATGCGCTGGTGGTTTACGACGACCTCTCCAAACAGGCTGTGGCCTATCGTGAGGTATCTTTGATTCTGCGTCGTCCTTCCGGTCGTGAGGCCTATCCGGGAGATATCTTCTATCTGCACTCCCGTTTGTTGGAGCGTGCGGCCAAGATCATCAACCAGCAGGAAGTGGCCGAGCAGATGAACGATCTGCCCGAGAGCCTGAAGGGAAAAGTGAAGTGCGGCGGTTCGCTGACCGCATTGCCGATCATCGAAACACAGGCCGGCGACGTATCTGCTTATATCCCGACCAATGTGATTTCCATTACCGACGGTCAGATCTTCCTCGAAACCGACCTCTTCAACCAGGGATTCCGTCCGGCCATCAATGTGGGTATCTCTGTATCCCGTGTGGGTGGTAGCGCACAGATCAAGAGTATGAAGAAAGTGGCCGGTACGCTGAAAATCGACCAGGCACAGTATCGTGAACTGGAGGCTTTCTCCAAGTTCAGCAGCGACATGGATCCGGTGACCGCCATGGCCATCGACCGCGGACGTAAGAACAATCAGCTGCTCATCCAGCCTCAGTATCAGCCGATGCCGGTGGCCGAGCAGATTGCCATTCTTTATTGCGGAACCCATGCCTTGATGCGCGACATCGCCATCGGTCAGGTGCGTGCATTCGAACACGAGTTCCTGGAAACTCTGCGCACAGAGCATCAGGCCGATGTGCTGGACGTACTGAGTTCGGGTGCTGTGAACGATGAAGTGGCAAAGATTATTGAAAAAGTGGCAGCTGACACCGTCAGACTGTTCAAAAAATAAGAATTATGGCATCACTTAAGGAAGTAAAAGGACGTATCGGTTCCGTGAAAGGAACGCTGAAGATTACGTCGGCAATGAAAATGGTTGCTTCGGCCAAACTGCATAAGGCGCAGGAAGTCATCGAAGGTATGCTTCCTTATGAACAGCAGCTTTCGCGCATCTTCACTGGTTTTATGAGTTCAGGCAGAATGCCCGATACTCCCTTGATCAACGAGCGTCCGGTGAAGAACATCGCATTGGTGGTGTGTTCGTCCAACAACAGTCTTTGCGGCGGTTTCAATGCCAATGTGGTCCGCATGGTGAACCAGTGGTTGCAGCAACACGAGGATTTGGGCAAAGATCACATAAAAATCTTTGCCGTTGGCCGAAAAGTGGCCGAGGCGGTCCGCAAGGCCGGTTACGAAGTGGTGGGCGACTATACCCATCTGGCCGACAAACCGTCGTATGATGAGGCCGCTGCCTTGGCCGAAACCCTGATACAGGCCTTCCTGCAAGGCGAAGTGGACCGTGTGGAACTGATTTATCATCATTTCCGGTCTACGGCATCGCAGACTCTGGAGCATGCCGTGTTCCTGCCTTTCGTGCAGCCTGCGGTGGAAGAAACGGAGAACGAAAATAAGGAAGCTGAAGAGGAAGAACTGGCCGACTACATTGTAGAGCCTTCCGTTCCTGAGTTGCTTCAGCAGTTGTTGCCCTCCGTGTTGCGTACCAAAATCTACACGGTGGTGCTCGATTCCAGTGCTTCGGAACATGCCGCGCGCACCATGGCGATGCAGGTAGCTACGGACAATGCGAATGATCTGATTCAGGATTTAACTATAATGTATAATAAAAGTCGTCAACAAGTCATTACAAATGAGTTGTTGGATATCATGGGAGGTTCGATGTCCTGATGACTTTTGGGCATAAATTAGATGTGAAATTGTTTTTACTTCCCCGTCAGTAATATTTTACTGCCATAGCGGTAATTTATTACTGACGGGGAAGTTTTTTATTTACAAATGCTTCTTCCCGCCATTTCTCTTTTCTGAAAAAGGCGTTTTCTCATGAGTGTTTTCTGCTTTCCGTCGTTTGGTTCCGGTTGTGTTTACGCATTAGAAAATTCCGAATTTTATTTCTATCTTTGTCTCCGAATTGGTTCCGGAGTGCTTGTTCAAGCCCTCGGATTAAAAGGGAATCGGGTGAGAATCCCGAACAGTCCTGCTGCTGTGAAGCTCCATTCAACCTTTTGAATTTCACTTCTGCCACTGATATGGGACGGCCATATTGGGAAGGCTTCAAAAGGGGAGTCAGTCAGAAGACCTGCCATCATTCATGGTTCTGTTGCTCTCTAGGGTTAGGGCGGCAGTCAACGATTATTTCCATTTACGAATCGGAGCCTGGCAGGGTTCCGTATTATTGATTCTGTCAGAACAGACTGTCTGTTCCGACCCCGGAGAACTGTGTGCTTTTCCGGGAATGGGCGCGCTCTGTATCTGCAAGTTTTTAGGTATGTTGAAAAAGACGATTGTCATTGTCGGGGGAGCATGGACTCTTCTGACCGGAGAAGGTATGCCTGTTTTCGCACAGGGCACACCGGATACTTTGCGCCATTTGGACGAAGTTCCCGTAGTGGTGCAGGCCCGTTCGCGAGAGGTGATTCCCGTGCAGCAGCTTGACGGACAGCAACTGGAGCGGTTGAGCGCGCACAGTGTTGCCGATGCCTTGCGCTATTTTTCGGGCGTACAGATTAAGGATTACGGCGGAGTGGGCGGATTGAAAACCGTGAATATCCGCAGCATGGGTTCCCAGCATGTGGGGGTGTTCTACGATGGCGTGGAGTTGGGAAATGCGCAGAACGGGCAGGTGGATCTGGGACGTTTCTCGCTCGACAATATGGAGGCCATCTCGCTGTATAACGGACAGAAGAGCGATGTGTTCCAGTCGGCCAAGGATTTTGCTTCTGCGGGAGCGGTCTATATGCAGTCGCGCACGCCCGTTTTCGGGGAAACAGAGCGTACGCATCTGAAAGCCACCTTCAAGACCGGTTCTTTCGGGCTGGCCAATCCGGCACTGCTTTGGGAACGGAAACTGAGCGACTGGCTCAGTACCTCGTTGAGCGCTGAGGGTATGTATACCACGGGCAAGTATCGCTTCACGTATCAGGTGAAGGACGGATATGACACAACGGCCGTGCGTCATAACGGCGATGTGCGGGCTCTGCGTGTGGAGAACGGCTGGTTCGGTAAGGCGCAGGGCGGATACTGGCGCGCCAAGGCCTATCTGTATGCTTCGGAGCGCGGCTATCCCGGTGCCGTGGTGCGCAATAAGTTCATGCACGAAGACCGGCAGTGGGACTGGAACACCTTTGTGCAGGGAATGTACCGTAAGGAACTCTCGGAGCGCTATCATCTGATGGTTAAGGGAAAATATGCCTATGATTATCTGCGCTATCTGGCAGATCCGAATAAGGACGAAACCTTGTTCTATGCCGATAACCGCTACCGGCAGCAGGAGTCGTACCTGTCTTTGGTGCAGGGGGTGCGCCTTTTGCCCGGTTGGGATTTGGGAGTAGCCGCCGATTATCAGTTCAATGCGTTGAATGCCAATCTGAGGGATTTTGCTTATCCCCGCCGTCATACAGCCCTGCTTTCGGTGGCCACCTCGTGGCAGGTTCAGCGTCTGAAGGCGCAGGCCAGCCTGTTGGGCACCTGGGTGCACGATGCGGTGCGTACCGGAGCAGAGCGGGCCACCGACCGTTTGGAGTGGACACCCACCGTGGTGTGCTCGTGGCAACCTTGGGCCGCTCACGACTGGCATCTGCGCGGATTCTATAAACGGATTTTCCGGATGCCCACGCTGAATGATTTGTATTACACGCTTATCGGCAATACACGCCTGAATCCTGAATATACCGACCAGTATAATGTGGGGATGACCTACGGACACTCTTTTGCGCATGGCTTTCTGCGGCGCATAGAGGGGCAGGCCGATGCCTATTATAATAAGGTAGAAGATAAGATTGTGGCCATACCTACGGCCAATGCCTTCCGCTGGACGATGCTCAATCTTGGGGAAGTGCATATCAAAGGAGTGGATGTGGCGATACAGGCTGTCGGGCAGATCGGAAAGGATTTCACGGTTCAGGCCCGTTTGAACTACACCTGGCAGCAGGCAAAGGATGTAACCGACCGAAATTCGGAATTCTATGGCGGTCAGATTCCCTACATACCGTGGCATTCCGGTTCTGCGGCGCTGAATCTCGGTTGGCGTCATTGGGAACTGAATTACAGCTTTATCTACACCGGAGAGCGCTATGCCTCGCAAGCCAATATTCCGGAAAATTATCTGTTGCCGTGGTACACCAGCGATTTGGCTCTGGCGCACCAGTTGCCCTTGAAAAAGGGAGCCTTGCGGCTGGTGCTTGAGGTGAATAATCTGTTTAACCAGCAGTATGAGGTGGTGCTCTGCTATCCGATGCCGGGAACCAACTTCAAGTGCACGGCACAATATAGCTTTTAGTGAAAAATATAACCATTGAATATGAAAAGAACATACAGAATGATTTTGTCTTTGTCCGCACTCCTGATGTTCGGACTGTTGGTTTCCTGCCGGGGAGAATTGCCCGGAGTGCACCACGAAGAAGATATTGATTTGGGAGGAAATACCAGTTCGGATTCAGATAGTGAGGCGGTGACCGATCCGGATTCTTCCTACGCGGGAGCGCACCGGATAAAAGGATTTTTCCTGCTGAACGAAGGAAATATGGGCAGCAACAAGTGTACGCTCGACTTTTTTGATGCTACGACGGGGCGTTACAAGCGCAACATCTTTGCGGCGCGCAACCCCGAAGTGGTCAAGGAACTGGGAGATGTGGGCAATGACATCGCCATCTATGGCAGCAAACTTTATGCCGTGGTGAACTGTTCGCACTTGGTGGAGGTGATGGACAAGCGTACGGCCCGCCATTTGGGACGCATTGACATTACGAACTGCCGCAATATTGTTTTTGCCGGCGGTAGGGCGTATGTGAGTTCGTATGCCGGTCCCGTACAGATTTCTCCGGAGAAACGGCCCGGAAAGGTGGTCGAGGTGGACACGGCCAGTCTGAGCATTCTGCGCGAAGTGATTGTGGGGTATCAGCCCGAGGAGATGGTGGTTTACGATGGTAAACTCTATGTGGCCAATTCCGGCGGCTATCAGTATCCCGATTACGACCGCACCATCTCGGTGGTGGATCTGAATACCTTCCGGGTGACGGATACGATTGATGTGGCCGTGAATCTGCATCGCATGGAACTGGCGCCCGACGGTATGATTTATGTCAGCTCGCGCGGTGATTATTATGGCGTGGAGTCTGACGTGTATCTGGTCGATCCCCGAAAGAAACAGGTGACAGGCCATCTTGGAGTGCCGGCCAATGAAATGACGCAATGCGGTGATTCTCTGTTTATCATCAGCTCAGGATGGAGTTATGTCACGGGCAATTATCAGCCGGACTACCTTATATATAATACGCGCGAGCGCCGGATGGTGAGCCGAAACTTCATTACCGACGGTACGGACCGTGAAATCACCATTCCCTACGGACTGGCAGTGCATCCCGAAACGAGGGAGATATTTGTGACCGACGCCCGGGATTATGTCACTCCGGGATACCTGTACTGCTTTACTCCCGACGGACGGCGCAAATGGAAGGTGCGCACCGGAGATATTCCGGCTCACTTTGCCTTTACGACCGAAACATTGAAATAGAACGAAAAGGAAAGTATATCAAAATCAAGTTTACGATGAGAAAAGAACAAATCTTAAGGAATGTATGCCTGTGGGCACCGGTGCTGTTGGCGGTTTCCTGCTCTCCGGAGGATGGATCGGGTACGCAGCCTGTGCCTCAGGATGCCTCGCCTTACGTCACACGTGTGCTGGACTATCTGCCCGCTCCGGGGCAGTTTGTCAATACGATGCCGGCATACGAGGAAGGCGATACGCAGGAAACCATGAACCGAAAGGTGCTGGAAGCTATTGGCGGCAACCGTCGCGGACTGATTTCGCTGGGAGGCTATGGCGGTTATGTGGTGGTGGGCTTTGACCATACCATCGAGAATAAAGCCGGACAGTGCGATTTCCGCGTATTGGGCAATGCCTTTTATGCCACGGCCAATCCGGCTTCCGGTCGTCCGGAAGGGGGACATTGTGAACCGGGCATCATCCGGGTGGCCTACGACCGTAACGGCAACGGGCAGCCCGATGCGGATGAATGGTACGAGATAGCCGGCAGCGCACACCGCAATCCTCAGGGAGAGGCCTGGTATGCGTTGGCACAGGAGCAGGGCAATGTGATGAATCTGTATCCCGATTATGCCATTACCTACCATCGTCCGGCTTCGGAACCGACAGATGCGGAGGCCATGAGTCGTTATATCCGATGGTCAGACAATCAGGGACAGACGGGCTACCGCAGTATGAATGCTTTTCATAAGCAGTCCTATTTTCCGCAATGGGTGCAGCAGGACAGTCTGACATTCCAGGGCACTTGTTTGCCGCAAAATGCTGTGGATGAGTCGGGAGATGGCAGTTACTTCGTGCTGTATAAGTTTGCCTATGGCTATGCTGATAACGATACGAACTCTTCCAACGGTTCGGCTATTGACATTGACTGGGCGGTGGATCGTCAGGGCAATGCCGTCCGCTTGCCGGGAGTGGACTTTATCATGATTTACACCGGCGTGAATCAGGAGAGCGGCAGACTGGGAGAATGCTCTACGGAGGTTTCCGGAGTGGAAGACCTTCATCTGCTGGGCGTGGAAATACCAAGCAATGACCGTTGACGATAGAAATACATTATTATCAATTATCAAATACATCATTAATTTATGAAAATGAAATCATGGTTGGGAAGTCTTCTTTTAGTTGGAGGCCTTCTCTTTACCGGTTGCCAGAACGAAGAGGCACCGGCAGTAAAATTTGCAGTAAACGAACTGGTGTCGGGCGATTCGCTCACCGTTTTCCCGGGACAACAGTTGGCTTTGAGTTACTCGGCCGAGAACATGACTAATCTGGAAGTGGGCACTTTGCCCGATAACTGGAAGGCGGAAGTGGACCCGCAGTCTTCGAAGATTTTGATCACGGCACCGGTAGCCGAGGCCAGAGAAGGCGTTTATCCGGTGATTCTTCTGGCCAATGGAAATGGCAGCGTTGCTTCGTTTACCGTGATGGTAGAGCTGGAAATGTATGACCGCTCAAAGGGTGTTTTCGTGCTGAACGAAGGAAACATGACTACAGAGAATGGTTCTCTGTCTTATATCTCGCCGTCGGGCACCGTAGTGGCCGATGCCTACAAAACATCCAATGGCACCGAGTTGGGAAATGTATGTCAGGATATGTCTGCTTCCGGCGGCTTGCTTTATATCATTTCTCAGAACGGCGATCTGGCTCCCACAGGAGCGCAGTTCAATAACGACGGCATGCTGGTGATTGCCGATGCCCGCACGTTGCAAAAGAAAAACGCTTTCAGCCGTGCCGAGCTGGCACAGTTGGAGTGGCCTACCCACATTGCCGCTTTGGACAAACAGCATGTTTACATCCGCGACAAGAAAGGAATCTGGCGCCTGGACACCGAGAGCCGTCAGCTGACTTTCGTTGAAGGCTCTGAGGGAGCACCTCAGGCTCCATTTGTGATGATGAACGGAAAGGTATATACCTATTACTCTTCTTCATATTTGGGTTATATCTGGGAAATAAGTCCCGATGCGGATCAGATCAGCAAAATCCGTCTTCCGATGTATGGCACAAAGTATGACATCAATTCCGTGCTGGGTATCCGTGCAGCTGGTGAGAATGAGTTTTGGGTAATCGCTCATGGTTTTGGCAACTATTCTGTGGGTAAATACAATCTGGAAACCAAGAAAATCGTACAGAAACGAATCGAAGGTGCTCCCGATGTGGCCTCTTCCGGAGCCATCTTTACCACTTCCGGAAATCAGTTCTATTATGCTTCCGGCACAACCATCTTCAAAGTCTCTTTTGATGATGAAGCAAGCGGTGAAGAGTTTTTTGCGGATGTAAACTCATTCGGCAACAAAGCGCGTATGCTGTATAATGGTATTGCGGTGCATCCGGTTACCGGAAAACTTTATGTGAATACCATCAAGGAATATCAGACTTATACGGAAAATAATATCTGGGTGGTAGACGTGGCCGCGCAGGACACCGTAGCGCATTATGATAATGTAACCCGTTTCCCGGCCGGATTCTATTTCTCTGAGTCAGCGAACATAAACAACATCAGACATTAAAAGAATGAATTTATCAATGAAAGCAAATAACCTGCTGAAGGCTTTGCCTTTATCTTGCATTTTGGGAGCCTTGTTGGCTGTCAGTGTTTCCTGTACCGAAAAAGATCCCTTTCCCGAACCGCCCGGTTCCAAACCGCCATCTTCCGGAAACGACTCCACACAGATGCCGGTGGATTCGGCTGCCGTAGACACTCCGGTGGTATCCTATCGCGGGTATGCCCATCCCGACGGAACCTTTCTGTTGAATTGTGGCGACCGGATTACCGAGAACGGTTCGGTGACTTACATTGCACCCGACGGTACGGTCGAGGAGGATGTCTATAAGAAAGTCAATGGCACCGAGTTGGGTAATGAGGCGCAGGCCATGTGTCTGTATAACGGAAAGTTCTACATTTTGTGTACCGATTATTTCCGTTTGGAAGGTAAACCGAACGATGGTGCCCTGATTATTGTAGATGCCGAGACTTTCCGCAAGGAGAAAGCCTATCGTTTGGAGGAACTCCGCTTCCCGATTCCGGATGGAGTCAACAACCCGGATTTCAATCCGATACCCAACAGCTTAAGCAATCTGGCGGTGATGGACGAGCAGAATATCTTTATCTGCGATGTCAATGGACTGTATCGTTTTGACAGTACTACCGGAGAACTGAATCTGTTGGAAGAGTCCTTCAGAGTAGACAATGGAGGTGCCGGAGTGGCCGGTCGGGTTTACGATCGCAATATTGTCATCAAGGGCGACCGGGCTTATGTGGCAGTTGGCGGATGGACCTCGGCAACCGATGAATATAACCTCGGTATTTACGAATATAAGAAAGGCAGCAACAAGATTTCCCGCAAATTGGGAATTGCCAACGGAGGCTATGTCAGCGGCCTGTGTGCCGGTGAGAAGGACACCATCTGGTTTGCGACCTTTGCTGATGAGAACAAGGGCAGCAATAAGATTTATTGTGTAGATAGCCGCAGCTTCACGGTTTTGAGCTCCAAGAGGGTAGACGGCAATCTGAATTCCGGATTTACCAATACTCCGGGAATATCCGTTGCGGGACTGTCCTTCTATTATTCCGGCAGAACGACCCGTCTCAGCCGCTTTGACTATCAGAAAGGGCGCAGTGAGTTTCTGGTTGATGCCTTACAGGACGAACCGAAGGCAAACTATCTGACCTGCAATCCGATGTTTGACCCGAAAAAGCAGCTCCTATATCTGTCAACTACCGAAGAGAATATGGAAGGATTCCCGACAACCGATCATATTCTGGTGTACGACTGCAGTGTTTCTCCGGTTGTGTTGCATCGGGAGATTTCTGGAAAAACCTCATACGTATCCGGAATCTATCCGGTTTCGATGTTCTATAAGAAGTAATCAAACGAAAAAGGTATTCAGAAGAGCGCCATACGCTGCTTCTGAATACCTTTTTCGTTTTCTATTGTCTGGGAATATTTATTCCTCCTTGTTTTCCATAATCGGGCACAATTGCTTGACCTGTTCCTCGAAGTTCTCCCGGTCGCGGGCCCGGTTCCTTACCGCCGTGCGATAGTTGTAGATGGTCTGGGGCGAGTAAAAGAGCAGGGTGGCAATGCGCGAACTGTCCTTCACACCCATACGGATCAGCGCAAAGATGCGCAGCTCGGTGTTCAGCAGCTCGCCGCGTTTTACCTCTATTTCTTCCCCTTCGCGCAGCAGTTCGTTAAACTCTTTGATGAAGTTCGGATAAAGAGTCAGGAAGGCCGTGTCAAAATTCACAAAGAAATGTTTGGCATCCGATTCCGGCATTTTGGTGGAGTTGGCTATTTTTAGTAAGTCGTCAATCTGTTTGGCCTTGACTTTTCGGCGCACTAACTCCTGGTATTTACTCAGCTTGTCAATATATGCGGCGCACAAATCCAGAAACAGACTGATATATTCCTCACGCGAACGGTTGGTGTGCAGCAACTCCTGATTGAGCAGCCGCAGTTTCTGGTTCATTTCTGCAATGGCTCTTCGGCGCAGCCGGATCTGCTTTACCTGTTGACGGATAAAGATGAGCGATACGACCAGACCGGCAGAAAGAATGCAGATAAAGACAAACGCCCAGGTCATTCTCCGGTTCTTGATATTGCTCTGTTCCTGATAGGAGCTGACGATGGAAGGGAACTTGCGTGCGATTTCAAGCATGCGCAAGCGGTTGTTGTAGAACATGGCATCCTCCATCGACACGTTCAGATAGCGGTTGGCCCGCTCCAGATCGCCGTCCTTGTTCTTGAAAATATACATGGCCAGTTCCTGCATGGCCAGATTCTCCTTTAAAGGACAGATCATATCCGATATGGCAGCCATGATCAGATAGCGCTCATACTCTTTCATTTCTCCCCGGCGCATATAGGTAAAGGCTATACCGCAGGTGACGCAGGCATAGAGCCGTGTGTCTTGCGGCAATCCTTTCAGGGCTTTCTGATAGGCTTTTTCTGCTTCGTCCTGTTTGCCGGTACGCGCCAGATGTTCTCCCCGCCAATAGTAATAGCGGGCAGATTTCGGGGGCAGGACAGAAAGCAGAGAGTCTGTATATTGGATTTCCAGATTCCGGTATGTGGGCGAGTACAGGTCGTCGTTCAGGTATTCGCTCCACACGCTGTATACCCATTCATAAGCCTCATAGTATTCGGCCAGCAGGGACGGGTCTATCTTTGCCCGGTCAATGTCGTCGAGCATTTCTTTGGCCTGGCTGAAATAGCCGGTGGTGGAGAGCAACAGCGACTTGTGGATAATGCACCGGTCCTTATAAACAGGACGGTTCAATTGTTGGGCCAGCTGATAGGCCATGTCAATATAGTAAAAAGCCGAATCGGAACGATAGGTATAATATTCCTGAAAGATTTTGAAGCAGAGCTGGTATTTCTGTTCCAGAGGCATCTGTCGCTTCCATTGTTTTTCTATGCTGTCAATGCGTGCTTCCTTGTTTTGGGCATATTCCGGACGTTTTGCCAGGCATTCTTCCAGTTGCAGGTATAAAATATCTACCGATGCACCTTGGGCGCTTCCGGATACGATGAACAGGAGCAGAAGGAGGAATATATTTTTCATTTTGACTTTCTTTACGGTTCATCAGCAAATATAATCAAAAGATTTTTATTCTAAAAACATCTACTTGAATATCTTATATTATTTTTTATAATATACTGATTAATAATGATATATAGAAAATATTATATGTATGCAATCTACTTATTTACTACTTTTAATAACAACTTAAATTTTTGCTTACTACATTTGCCTACGTCTTCGGAGGAAGCACAGAACAAATGCCATGAAAAGAAGAAAATTACCCGAGAAACCCTTATAACAACTATCGATATGAAAAAGAATATTATTCCTTGCTTTGTAATCGTAGCCCTTTGGACTGCATTACCTGTTTCAGCACAGAAAGCAAAAAAAGTAGAGAAAGCAAAGACGGAACAAGTTGCCGATACCATTCAGACCAAGAAGGCCGACGGCAGCGAACGCAATGTCATGTTGAATGCATCCGATGCCAACAAGCCGCGTGAGATTCAAATCGGTTTGCCGAGTGAGGATGTCAATGTATACGAAAACGGTCTGCCGGCCGTATATTCATCTTCTGTTCACAAATTGTCTGCCCACTGGCGTAGCGATGCCAGTCTGGGAGAGGTGGGACTGATGACTCCATCCGAGTCTGCCATTACCACCGGTAACATTGCCTATTCGGTGAATTCATTCAGCCGTTTGGGACAGAAAGATTTTAAAGGAATTGTGAACTACCGTGCCAATCACTATGGCATGCAGCAGGTAGACATGAATGTTTCCGGAGGTATTGGAAACAAATGGCTCTATACTGCCAGCGTTTATCAGAATTTTGATCCCGGAAGTTTCGATGTGAAGTTTGACGAATATTCTGACCGTACTCAGATTTACCATGCCGGACTGACCCGTCTGTTCAACAACAACCGCGGTAAGATCAGTTTGCTTTATAAGTATGCTTACAGCCGCAACCCGGGAAATATGCTGAACGCCGCTCCATTTATTTATGTTGGAGACGGTTCCATCAAGGAACTTGAGGGATTTGAGCCGGGATTGGCTTCATATGGTCCTGTAAGCGGTGAGATTGAATATATGGACATCATGGACGGAAAGATGAAGAAAGCCAATCTGCGCGATCTGAACGACAACCGTTCACACGAAGTTTCCTTGCTGACCGATTATGCCTTCAAGAACGGTTTGAACTTCAAACTTGACATGAAGTACATGAACGCTCCTGAAGCCAACTATGTGGATTTTGGTGGAAGTACCATTTCCAATGTGACTGCCGATCAGGGTTATACTCTTGCCGACGGAACTCCTTATTCAGGACTCGTAGACGGTCGCCGCACCTGGTTGCACTTCGGTAAGGTACAGAACTTCCTGGTGACTTCAGAATTGCAGAAGCAGTTCAACAATCATAATGTCCGTCTGGGATTGAACGAATGGTTCTATGATCTGGATTATCATTCATCTTCACTCCAGTGGACCGGTTCTGTAAAAGAGTATCCTGATGTATTGGTAGGTCCGGACGGAAACCAGTTCCGCGGTTTCAACGAGCTGAGTCCGGAATATACCGTCGGAAATGAAAACAAGCTAGCCTTGTATCTGACCGATGACTGGCAGATTACTCCGAAACTGAATCTGTACTATGGCGGACGTCTGGAGTACTATCACATGTCTGCCGACCAGATTGCTCATCCGCGTTATTCCGGTTTCTATATCGGCGGTACAGCACCCGACGGCACAGTTATTACTCCGGCCAACGTAACCAAAGACAAACTGAACTATGCAGCTACCGCACGCGTTACTTATAATGTAGGTAAGGGCTTCGGTCTGACAGCCGACGGAACCGTAGCAACCCGTTTCCCAAGAATCAACGAATATGCCGGTACAGGTCCTACAGAAGAGCAGTACAACCGTGTGACTATTCCTCTGGTACGTGGCGGTCTGTTCTACAAGAACAACTGGTTGGATTTGACTTCCATGGTAACTTATATTGCCAAGACCAATAACATCGACCAGCAGAACCTGACCAAGCCGGGTACTGACGAAGGAAAGACCGTGTTGCTGATCTATGATATCCAGACTTTGGGTTGGACCACTTCTGCCGAGATTGATCCGTTCAAGGGATTCCACCTGCATGCCCTCTTCACTTATCAGAAGCCGGTTTACAAGAACTACAATGCCAGTGTGACCTTCAACGACGGAACTCAGATGTCTGTCAACGCCAACAATATGATCGTAAAGGAAATTCCTCAGGTACTTGTTGAGTTGGATCCAAGCTATAATATCACCGATGATTTGCGTTTGTGGTTAAGTTTTCGTTACTTTGGAAAGACCTATGCCAACTTGCAGGAGGCTCTTTACTTTAACGGACGCTGGGAAACCTTCGGAGGTGTGAACTGGAAGGTGAACAAACATCTGGATCTGGGTGTTACCGTGGTGAACTTCCTGAATCAGAAAGGTGTGAAGGGAACCATCAGCGGTTCAGAGCTGATTACCAAGGAAGAGGCCGGACAGTATGCCGGTTACTACATGAGCGGAAGCTACCTGCGCCCATTCACTGTAGAGTTTAATGCCAGCATCAAGTTCTGATCTGCTCTTCGAATCCGAATCCTAAAAGAAGAAAAACCCTTAAACATTACAAATAATGAAGAATTTACTGATAGCAACAGCCCTGATGGCAGGTGTCCTGACCACACAGGCTGAAGAGAAAAAAGTGTTCCGTATTTCGACGGACAAGACAGACCTGGTACTCCAGGTGGGTGATAACGGTCGTTTGTATCAGACCTATTTCGGTGAGAAACTGCTTAACGAGGCCGATTACCAGAATCTGAGTTGGGATGTGCATGCCGGTTCCGACGGCAGTATCAGCCAGAGAGGATGGGAAGTGTATAGCGGTTCGGGCAATGAAGATTATTTTGAGCCGGCCATCGCCATTACACACAACGACGGTAAGAATTCCACCTATTTATATTATGTGTCTTCTACCACACAGCCGGTAGAGGGAGGAACACAGACCACCATCAATCTGCGCGATGATAAATATCCGGTGGATGTAACGCTGCATTATGTGGCCTATCCTAAAGAGAACGTCATCAAGACCTGGAGCGAAATCAAGCATCAGGAAAAGAAACCGATCATTCTTTCCACTTATGCTTCTACCATGCTCTATTTCTGCAACAGCTCTTATTACCTGACCGAGTTCAGCAGTGACTGGGCCTGTGAGGCAAGAATGAGCAACCAGCAGCTTCAGTTCGGCAAGAAGGTTATCGACACCAAGCTGGGAAGCCGTGCCGCCATGCATACTCATCCATTCTTCGAAGTGGGACTGGACCAGCCGGTAAGTGAACAGCAGGGACAGGTCTTGATGGGAACTCTGGGATGGACCGGTAACTTCCGTTTCACTTTCGAGGTGGACAACGCCGGTAACCTGCGTGTGATTCCGGGCATCAATCCATACGCTTCCAACTATGAACTGAAAAAGGATGAAGTGTTCACCACTCCGGAGTTCATCTTCACCCTCAGTTACAACGGAACATCAGAAGGTAGCCGCAACCTGCACGAGTGGGCCCGCAACTACAGTCTGAAGGATGGTAAGGGCAGCCGATTGACCTTGCTCAACAACTGGGAGAACACCGGTTTTGACTTCAACCAGGAAATTCTGGCCAACTTGATGAAAGAAGCCAAGCATCTGGGTGTGGACATGTTCCTGCTCGACGACGGATGGTTTGCCAACAAGTATCCGCGTAAGGATGACAAGGCCGGTCTGGGTGACTGGGAGGTGACTCACGACAAGTTGCCTGGCGGTGTGCCTGCATTGGTGAAGGCTGCAAAGGAAGCCGGTGTGAAATTCGGTATCTGGATTGAGCCGGAAATGGTGAACCCGAAGAGTGAACTCTTTGAGAAACATCCGGATTGGGCCATCCACGATGAAAACAGAAAGATCTATTACTACCGCAATCAGTTGGTTCTGGATTTGAGTAACCCTGAAGTGCAGGACTATGTATATGGAGTTGTTGAGAAACTGATGAAGGAAAATCCGGAAATTGCTTTCTTCAAATGGGATTGCAACAGCCCGATTACCAATATTTACTCTCCATACTTGAAGGAGAAGCAGGGACAGCTTTATATTGACCACGTGCGTGGCGTATATAATGTGATGAAGCGCGTTAAGGAGAACTATCCGAACGTTCCGATGATGCTCTGCTCTGGTGGTGGTGCCCGTTGCGACTATGAAGCTTTGAAGTATTTCACCGAGTTCTGGTGCAGCGACAATACCGATCCTGTAGAGCGTGTATATATCCAGTGGGGCTTCTCACAGTTCTTCCCGGCCAAGGCCATGTGTGCCCACGTGACCAGCTGGAACAAGGAAACTTCCGTTAAGTTCCGTACCGATGTGGCTTCTATGTGTAAACTTGGTTTCGATATCGGTCTGAAGGATCTGACTGCCGAGGAGCTGGATTACTGCCAGCAGGCTGTAGCCAACTGGAAGCGTTTGCAGCCGGCCATTATGGATGGCGACCAGTATCGTCTGGTATCTCCATACGAAACCAACCATATGGCTTTGAACTATGTAACTAAGGATAAAAACAAGGCTGTGCTCTTTGCTTACGACGTACACCCACGTTTCCAGGAGAAACTGATGCGTGTGAAACTGCAGGGCCTCGATGCACAGAAAAATTATAAGGTAGAAGAGATCAACTTGATGCCGGGCACAGAGTCTACTTTTGTAGCCAACGGTAAAGTGTTTTCAGGAGATTATTTGATGAAAGTTGGTTTGGATGTATTTGGTTTTGCACAGACACAAAGTCATGTAATAGAGGTTACGGCTCAATAAAATGAGTCAATTTCATTAGGTATTGGTTATTTGGGAGGAATGTGGCAGGGATGCCACATTCCTTTTTTTGTGTTCTTCCGGAAAAATGATTGTGATGAACTGAAAATTTCATTGGGATGGTTTTCGCATTTCTTCCCAATGAATTTTCTGCGCTTTCTGATGCCGGATGATTCTGTCCGGCAGCGTGGAATTATTTAACTGTAAACCTTACGCTTTTTGATAAATATGGAGTAACTTTGTAAGGCAATTTATGTAGAACAAGATTATAAAAGACGACAATGATGATGAAAGAAGTTCCGGTACTGCTCCTGACAGGATATCTGGGCAGTGGAAAGACCACTCTGGTGAATCACATCCTTTCCAATGAAAAGGGAATCAAGTTTGCCGTGGTAGTGAACGATATCGGTGAGGTGAATATTGATGCCGAGCTGATTCAGCGCGGCGGAGTAGTAGGACAGGGCGACGACAGTCTGGTGGCCCTGCAGAACGGCTGTATCTGCTGTTCGCTCAAGATGGATCTGATGAAGCAGATCGACGACCTGATGAAGATGAACCGCTTTGACTATATCGTGATCGAGGCCAGCGGCGTGTGCGAGCCGGCACCGATTGCGCAGACCATTGCTGCCATGTCGCGCATGGGCAGTGAATATACCAAGCACGGACTGGTGCGTCTGGACTGCATTGTGACCGTGGTAGACGCATTGCGTCTGCAAAGCGAGTTCAATTGCGGCGATGCCCTCACCAGTGATCAGGTGGACGATGAGGATATCGAAAACCTGATTATCCAGCAGATAGAGTTCTGCAATATCATTCTGTTGAACAAGGCATCGGAGGTGGCTCCTGAAGAGTTGAAGCGAATTACCCATATCGTGAAGACCTTGCAGCCGGGCGCTGAAATCATTCCTTGCGATTATGCCGACGTGGAGCTCGACAAGATTCTCAACACCCGTATGTTCGGTTTCGAGCAGGTGGCTACATCGGCTGCTTGGGTGCGTGAGTTGGAGCGTCCGGCCACTGAGGAAGAGGAAGAAGCGGCACACCATCCGCACACGGCAGATGAGCATCACCATCATCACGATCATGACCACGAGCATGAGCACGACCACGATGAGGAATGCAGCTGCGGCCACCATCATCACCACGATCATGAGGATGGTGAGTGCACTTGCGGCCATCATCATGATCACGAACATGAGGAGGGTTGCTGCTGCGGTCATCACCACCATCACGGAAGTCATACGGAGGAGTATGGCATCAGTACCTTTGTGTACTACCGCCGCAAGGCATTCGATCTGGTGAAGTTCGATCATTATGTGGCAGCCAAGTGGCCGGCCAGCGTGATCCGTGCCAAGGGTGTGTGCTATTTCATGCAGAACCGCGACATGTCTTATCTGTTTGAGCAGGCCGGCAAACAGCAGAGCCTGAAGGAAGCCGGACTGTGGTATGCCACGGCTCCCGAAGAAGATCTGGCAGAACTGTTACGTCAGGATCCCGGCATGATGCGTGACTGGGATGAGGAGTATGGCGACCGTATGGAGAAAATCGTGTTCATCGGTCAGCACATGGACAAGGAGCAGATTATCCGTGATCTGGATGCCTGCCTGGAGCCTTAAGGGCAAACGCAGGGTTTTGACCTGCAGATGATAAAATAAAAATCCCCGCAGCAGGGAGAAACCGGCATCCGGTGTTCCTCTACTGCGGGGATTTCTTGTTTCCATATCCCGATGCTTTGTGATGATCGGGAGCGTATGTGTCATCCGCGGTGCGGATTATTCTGCGTTCAGCATGAATTTTTCTACGGCATGAGCCACACCGTCCTCTTCGTTGGAGAGGGTGATGTAGTTGGCGGCCTGACGCACAACCTCCTGAGCGTTGGCCATGGCTACTCCCAGACCGGCATATTCAATCATCGACAGGTCGTTGAATCCGTCGCCACAGGCCATCATCTCGTCCGGAGTCATGCCCAATTCTTCGAGCAGAACGGCCAGACAGCGTGCCTTGTCAATGCCTTTGGGTACCAGTTCCAAGAAGAACGGTTCGGAGCGGAACACGTTCATTTTACTTTCCAGTTCCTTCTTCATCACCGGTTCCAGTTGGGCCAGCGGTTCCGGATCGCCTACAATCAGACATTTGGCCACCGGGAAGTTGATGACATCCAGAAAGTTCTCTACCGTCTTGCTGGGCATTCGGTTCAGGAAAGCCTCGTGCTGCACATACTGGTCGTCGGCATTCTCCGAAATGATGTATTCGTCCTTGTAGCTCAGAATCTGGAAACCGTTGCTCTTGGCGCACTCATAGAGATAAGGATACACGGCCGGGTCGAGCACATTCTCATACATCAGTTCACCGGTCTTGCAGTCGATGATCTGTCCGCCGTTGTAGGCCAGGATATATCCTTCGTACTTGTCAAGTTCCAGTTGGCGTGCCAGCGGCATGATGCCGTAGGTGGGGCGTCCGGAGGCCAGCACGATTTTGACACCGGCTTCCTGTGCGCGGATCAGTGTTTCGCGTGTGTGCTCGGTGATTTCCTTTTTCTTGTTGGTCAAAGTTCCGTCCAGGTCGAGAACCAATATTTTATACTTCATAAGAATCAAATGTTTTTAAGAGATAATGCAATGCGGTTGCGGGCCTTGTCTACACTCAGCACCCGCACTTTCAGCTGTTGGTGCAGGGTGACCACGGTATTGGGGTCGCTGACATAGCGATCGGCCATTTCAGAAATGTGTACCAGTCCCTTTTCATGCACACCGATGTCCACAAAACAGCCGAAGTTGGTGATGTTCGACACAATGCCCGGCAGAATCATTCCCGGCTTCAGGTCGTCAATTGTTTCCACATCCGGTGCGAAGGAGAACACCTCGATGGCCTTTCTCGGGTCGCGTCCAGGCTTGTCCAGCTCGCTCATGATGTCGGTCAGTGTGGGCAGACCACAGTCGTCGGTGACATATTGTTTCAGGTCAATGCTTTCACGAAGGGCCTTGTTGCGGATCAGTTCCTCCACGGTTGTCTTATGGTCGGCAGCCATGCGGCGCACCAGAGCATAGCGCTCGGGATGTACAGCAGTGGCATCCAGGGGATCGGTCGCGTCCGGAATGCGTAGGAAACCGGCGCATTGCTCAAAGGCCTTGGCACCCATACGCTTCACGTGCATCAGGTCCTTGCGTGAGCGGAAAGCTCCGTTTTCCGTGCGGTAGTCGATGATATTCTGTGCCAGGTTCGGTCCCACGCCCGCCACATACGTCAGCAAATGCTGGCTGGCGGTGTTGAGGTTTACGCCTACGGAACTTACACAGAACTCTACCACGCCGTCGAGCGATTTCTTCAGTTTGGTCTGGTCCACATCATGCTGGTACTGACCCACACCAATCGACTTCGGGTCGATCTTGACCAGTTCGGCCAATGGGTCCATCAATCGGCGACCGATGGAAACGGCACCGCGTACTGTCACATCATAGTCCGGGAACTCATCGCGTGCGATCTTCGATGCCGAATAAACCGAAGCACCGTCCTCGCTGACCACAAAAGCCTGTACTTCTCGGTCGAAAGAGATGCTTTTGACAAGTCGTTCGGTCTCGCGGCTTGCCGTACCGTTGCCGATAGCAATGGCTTCAATGTTATATTGTTCCACAAGTTGTGCCAGTTTGCGCTGTGCCTGCGCGTATTCGTTGCGCGGCGGATGCGGGAAGATGGCTTCATTATGAAGCAGGGTTCCCTGATTGTCCAGACAAACCACCTTGCAGCCGGTGCGGAATCCCGGGTCGATACCCAGCACCCGTTTCTGACCGAGTGGGGGAGAGAGCAGCAGTTGTTTCAGATTGGCGGCAAATACACGGATGGCCTCTTCTTCGGCCTTGGCGCGACTTCCGGCAGCAAATTCCGTTTCGATGGACGGGCGCAGCAGGCGTTTGTAGGAATCGGACACGGCTTCCGAAACCAGACGTCCGCACACGTCGTTCGAACGCACGAACTGACGGTTCAACTGGTTCAGACAGTCTTCGTCCTCGGCCGGTGCAATGCTGACACGCAGCACCCCTTCGGCCTCACCGCGGCGCAGTGCCAGCAGGCGGTGCGAAGAACATTTGCGCAATGGTTCCTGAAAGTCAAAGTAATCCTTGAATTTGTCTCCCTCTTCTTCTTTGCCCTTGACCACCTTGGCGGTGATGAGAGCGGTGCGTTCAAACACGCGGCGTACCCGTTTGCGGGCCTCCTCGTTTTCGCTGACCTGCTCGGCAATGATGTCGCGGGCACCGGCAAGAGCCTCTTCCTTGTCCTTTACCTCACCACGCACAAATTTCTGTGCTTCGGCATCCAGATTGCAGCCACGCTGCATCATGATCTTGAGTGCCAGCGGTTCAAGTCCCTTCTGGCGGGCTATTTCGGCCTTGGTACGTTTCTTGGGTTTATAGGGCAGATACAGGTCCTCCAGCAGATTGGCATCCCAGCACTGCTCGATGCGTTCCTGCAGTTCCGGAGTGAGTTTTCCCTGTTCTTCGATGGTGGTACGGATGGTCTCCTTGCGCTTGCTGATGGTTTTCAGCTTGTCGTATTGCTCCTGAATGGCAGCAATCTGCACCTCGTCCAGCGAGCCGGTACGCTCCTTGCGGTAACGGCTGATGAAAGGAACCGTAGCACCTGAGTCGAGCAGTTCCAGCGTGTTGCACACCTGACGGGCGGTGAGCGAAAGGTTTTCGGAAATCAGTTTTCCGAAAATGGGGAGATTATTCGTTGTTTCCATTGTCCTCGTTGGCAGCTCTCAGAATCAACGTCGTGGCACCGATGGTCACGATGGCTCCGTCTTCAAGACGGATGCGGTCGTTGTCCTTCAGAATTTCGTTCATATAAAAAGTTCCCGTATTGCTCGGAGCATCGCGCAGGATATACATCAGTTTGCCCTGCTTGTTGCGCTTTACCTGAATAATGCAGTGGGTGGTGTCGATGCTCGGATCCACGGTCTCGATGGGAACATTGATCTTGGAGCCTTTCACATAGCGGCCGATGACATTGTCGCCCATGGTGAGCGGCAACACCTGCTTGTAGTGGAACACATTCTCCACCACGACAATACTACCGCATGCGTCGGCATTCTCCTGCTCGTCGATGACTTCTTCTTTTCTCACGGATTTGAGTTTGGACAGACCGATGCGAATGCCGAACTGTTTGTGACACATTTCGCATTCAAACACCAATGACTGTCCGTCCTCATACTGTGTCTCATCAAAAGTAATATAATGATCACACTTGGGACAGCGCACTCTTTTCATTGTTCTATTATAAAGATTAGGATGATTGATTTTATTTCATTTGCAAAATCCAGGCTCCCCGGAATTCCGGTACGCTCTGCAGGGCCTGCATCTTGTTTTTGGCTTCGGTTTCGGTGGCGAAACCGCGGAAAAGCACACGCACCATGGCGCCGTGCTGATGGATACAAGCGTCTGTGTAACCCTTTTTGTGAAGATGGGCTACATAATCGCGTGCATTGATTTCGGGAACGGCACTGGCAATGACTACGGCAAATTCATGCGTCAGGTCGGTTGCCTGAACTTCCTGCTCCGGAGCCGGAGCAGCCTTCGGGGCGGCGTTTTCAGAAACCGGGGTAATGGGGCGGGCACCGATACCAACCGTATCAGGCTGTGCCGTTTCCCGGGTTTCCATCCGCGGCATAAAATTCAAGGCCGATGTCAGGATGTCCTGAGCCAGCAGTGCTTGATTCTTATACCATATATTCGTATTTACCGGAGTAGATACCATGAAAAACAACAGAATGGCCGCTGCTACCGATATGGCGGTGTGGAGCATGCGGCGATTGATGTTCAGTGTGATGTGTTCCGGACGGGCGGTATGCTCGGAACCTGTAGCCGCATTGTTCTGCGGATACACTACTGTGGCGGTCTCTTCCAGACGCGGGAAGTCCAGCACCTCAAGTCCGAAAAATTCCGGAGCGGCCCAACCGTTGTTGGGGAGGAAATGAATACCTCCGTCTTCGTCCTGCTCTAAAACGCCCAGACGCCCCAGGTTGTAACTTCCCTGATGGAGCAGTTGCTCGCGCATATCCAGAATGTCCGACTGGAGCAGACGTTTGGCCTCCGCTTTCTGAAGTCCGTATGTTTCCATATAGGAATGCACCAGAATGCCGTCATTTCCAAACAGCTTGTCGTTGAAGCCCACAGTGCGGGCAGGCGGCATGAATGAGTCTCCCGAGTCCGTCGTATAAGCGCTTTGCACTTGAGTGACGAACCCGCCGAATTGAGGCACAATGACACATTCATGTTGCCATACTAATGTTTCAATATGTTTTGCCAAATGATTCACAATGCAAATTTATGGTATAATTTTTTTCTAAACTAATTTTTTGATAAAATTTATATTCATATAAAGCATAGTTCTTGCTTAATCGGCCGCTTTTACCTACCTTTGTCCAAAATAATAAGGACTTGGAAGCTGTCGGGCAGGGCTGAATCCTGAAACGGAACTTCCGGGTCGAAGGCTAAAAATTACGATTAACCATGAATATAGCGATTGTAGGAACCGGTTATGTCGGTTTGGTGACAGGTACTTGCTTTGCAGAAATCGGAGTGGATGTGACCTGTATTGATGTAGACCAGAACAAAATCCAGAAACTGGAAGAGGGTATCATTCCTATTTACGAACCCGGACTGAAGGAAATGGTCCTCAAGAACAAAGCGGCCGGACGACTGCGTTTCTCCACCTCTCTGGAAGAATGTCTGGATGATGTGGAGGTGATTTTCAGTGCTGTGGGAACCCCACCGGACGAGGATGGCAGTGCCGACTTGAGCTATGTGCTTCAGGTGGCGCACACCATTGGAGCGAATATGAAAGACTACAAGCTGATTGTGACAAAGAGTACCGTACCCGTTGGAACCGCACGCAAGGTGCGCCAGGCGGTGCAGGAGGAACTCGATAAACGCGGTGTGCAGATTCCGTTCGACATTGCGTCCAATCCGGAATTCCTGAAGGAGGGAAATGCCATCAACGACTTTATGAGTCCCGACCGTGTGGTGGTGGGTGTGGAGTCAGAAAAGGCTAAAGAGCTGATGACCCGTCTTTACAAGCCGTTTGTGATGAATAATTTCCGCGTGATCTTTATGGATATCCCGTCGGCAGAGATGACCAAGTATGCGGCCAATTCCATGCTGGCTACCCGTATCAGTTTCATGAATGATATTGCCAACCTGTGTGAGTTGGTGGGAGCTGATGTCAATATGGTGCGCAACGGTATCGGTGCGGATACCCGTATCGGCCGTAAATTCCTGTATGCCGGTATCGGTTACGGAGGCTCCTGCTTCCCGAAAGATGTGAAGGCTCTGATCAAGACTGCCGACCAGAACGGATACGACATGAAGGTGCTCAAGGCAGTGGAAGAGGTGAACGAGAAGCAGAAGTCCGTTCTGTTCCGCAAACTGAAAGAAACATTCCAGGGCGATCTTGCCGGAAAGACCGTTGCTTTGTGGGGACTGGCCTTCAAGCCTGAGACGGATGACATGCGTGAGGCACCGGCTTTGGTGCTGATTGACTTGCTGCGTCAGGCCGGCTGTCAGATCCGTGCTTATGACCCACAGGCCATGAACGAATGCCGCCGCCGTATTGGTGATGCCATTTATTACGCCCAGGACTTGTATGACGCTGCTCTTGATGCCGATGCCATCCTGTTGGTAACCGAGTGGAAAGAGTTCCGTTTGCCTACCTGGCGTGTCATCAAGAAAACCATGAAGCAGTTGGTGGTGATTGACGGACGAAATATTTATGATAAAGACGATTTGGCTCAATTGGGCTTTGAATATCATTGTATAGGTCGATGAAAATACATAAGATAAAAGCTGTATGTCTTTGTCTGTGTATCTGCTTCTTGACCGCTTGCGGCGGAAATGCCCGGCAGGAAAGCGGCAGCACGAATCAGTCTGCTCCGGCAGATACGACCCTGCGCCTGTTACAGGGTATCTGGATTGACGAGGAGACCAGTCTGGCTTTCTGTAAGATTGAAGGAGACAGTATCTTCTATCCGGATACCATGAATGTGCCTCTTCGGATAGAGGCCACGGCAGATACCTTGACATTGATTGGCAGCGAGACGGTGCATTATCCCATAGATCGGATCACGAAAAACAGTCTCTCTTTCCATGGAGCTACGGGAGACGTGGTGAGTCTGAGAAAATCTGAGGATTTGAACGACACCATTTATTTTACGCACAAAGTGTCCAAACCCATAACGTATAACGAAGTGGTGAAGAAAGACACGGTGGTGTATCGCGAAGGAGAACGCTATCGGTGCTACATTTATGTAAACCCGAGCAAGCATAAAGTTTACAAGCAAAGCTATACCAATGAAGGTGTGGCTGTGGAGAATGTCTATTATGACAATGTCATCCACATCTGTGTATATAAAGGTAAGGTTTGTCTGTATTCGAGAGATTATTCGCGAAAATCTTTTTCCAACATCATCCCGGAAGGTTTTCTGCAGCAGGCAATCCTGTCGGATATGAAATACGGATTCACGGATAAGGACGGATTTCACTTTAATGCCACTGTTTGCATCCCGGATGGAGCAAGTTGTTATGTAACAGATATTTGCGTGTCACCAGATGGTAATGTTCGCATGGAACTGGTACAGTAGACAGAACAAAAATAAAGAAAAAGATAAAAAAAGTGCCCGAAAAATTTGGTGGTAAAGGAAAAAAGCTATACCTTTGCACACGAAAACAAAAGACAACGGTTCCCTAGCTCAACTGAATAGAGCATCTGACTACGGATCAGAAGGTTACAGGTTTGAATCCTGTGGGAATCACTTTTGTTCGGGGAATGGCTCCCTAGCTCAACTGAATAGAGCATCTGACTACGGATCAGAAGGTTACAGGTTTGAATCCTGTGGGAGTCACTTATTAAGGATGGTTCCGTAGCTCAGCTGGATTAGAGCAACGCCCTTCTAAGGCGTGGGTCTTGGGTTCGAGTCCCAACGGAATCACTCTTTTTTTGTTTATATAAGGATGGTTCCGTAGCTCAGCTGGATTAGAGCAACGCCCTTCTAAGGCGTGGGTCTTGGGTTCGAGTCCCAACGGAATCACGGTGACAGAAAAATCATTTTGATTTTTCTTTTTTTGTTTTTATACGGGTCTTGTTCATTGCGGACCTTCATATATCATTTCCTTTGACTTTATCGGTTCAAATAAAACATCCTGATGATTTTGGAAAACGATCACAATCAATGATGAAGATCATCCTGATGATTTTAAAGAATGCTTGTGGCGGATGATTTCAGAATAAAATATGGTTCTTATAAAAAGATATCGGGAGCGCACCTCAACTGGTTGCGCTCCCGATGTCTTTTTATGGATTAATGTCTCTTCTCCAGAAGAACGACATTCTCTACATGCTGTGTGTGAGGGAACATATCTACCGGGCGGATGGCACAGACTTTGTATTTACTGTCCAACAAGCCCAGATCGCGTGCCTGTGTGGCCGGGTTGCAGCTTACGTAAACGATGCGCTCCGGTTCGGCAAACAGCAGTGTGTCGATCACGTCCTGATGCATACCGGCTCTTGGAGGGTCGGTGATGATCACATCCGGCTGTCCGTGAGTCTCGATGAATTCCTTGTTCAGAATATCCTTCATATCACCGGCATAGAACAGAGTGTTGTTGATGCCGTTGATTTCCGAATTGACTTTTGCGTCTTCAATTGCCTCGGGTACATATTCGATACCGATTACCTTGCGGGCGCTCCGTGCCACAAAGTTGGCGATGGTTCCGGTACCGGTATACAGGTCGTAAACCAGTTCGTTTCCAGTGAGACCGGCAAACTCACGGGCCACCTTATATAATTCGTAGGCCTGCTCCGTGTTGGTCTGATAGAAACTCTTCGGGCCCACCTTGAATTTCAGGCCTTCCATCTCCAGGAAAATGTGGTCCTTGCCTTTGAAAGTAACGACATCCAGATCGCCAATCGTATCGTTGTACTTCTGATTGTTCACGTAGAGCAGGGAAGTGACTTCCGGGAAGTGGTCGCCGATGAACTGCATGACCTGAAGAGCCTGTTCCTGCTCCTTGTCGTTGGTGATGCAGAACTGCATGAGCACCATCAGCTCTCCGGTGTTTGAATTGCGGATCATCATGTTGCGCATCAAGCCTTCGTGGTTGCGCTGGTCGTGGAAGGAGAAGCCCTGTTCGTTACAGTAGTCTCTCACCGCGTTGCGGATGCGGTTGTTGATGTCATCCATCAGCCAGCACTTGTTGATGGGCAGGATTTTGTCGAATGATCCCGAAGTGTGGAAGCCCACAGCGTTGTTGGTGTCGAAAGTGGTGTCCTGCTCGATTTCCTGCGCTGTGAACCAACGCTTGTTGGAAAAGCCGAACTCCAGTTTGTTGCGGTAGCAGGTGGTGTGGATAGAACCCAATATCGGAAGCATTTCCGGCAGTTCCACCTTGCCGATGCGGCTCAGGTTGTCCCACACTTGCTGCTGTTTGTATTTGATTTGCTCCTCATAAGGCAGGCATTGCCATTTGCATCCGCCGCAAACCCCATAGTGTTCGCAGAACGGAGTGGCACGTTTCTCGGAATACTGATGAAACTTGATTGCTTCTGCCTCGCAGTAGCGGTGTTTCTTCTTTTTGATTTTCAGATCTACCACATCTCCCGGAACTACGTAAGGAACGAAGATGACCATGTCGTTTACCTTGGCCAGTGCTTTTCCCTCTGCAGCCACATCGGTGATGGTGATATTCTCCAGAATAGGTAATTCTTTTCTCTTGCGAGCCATAATTCAAATTTTATTAGTTCACTCTCTTTTTGTCAAATGCCGACAAAAGTAATAAAAAAAACTGATAGTTCTCTGTATATCCGTCCAGGATATGCTGCCGGCTGTCGGTTTTTCTTTTTCTGTCCTTCCGTTCCGGCAATCTGCTCTTCAGTCCTGATACAGGTATCGCTTGATGCTTTTCTTTGCTGTTTTTTCAAATTCCTCGTTGCGGAATACGATTTTCGTGATCTGGGAATATGCCGGCAATTCTTTGTTCAGTTCGATGCGGTTTTGCTCCAGCATGTTCATCAGCTGCTGTTCGTTGTAGCCGTTTTCCAGAGCCTCGTTCAGGTCCGGATAGATAAGGGCTACCAGTTTGCTTTGGCTCATGATGACCAGCGACTCATTGACGTATGGCATGTTGTTCAGCTTCGATTCAATCTCTTCCGGATAGATGTTCTGTCCGTTGGTGCTCAGAAGCATATTCTTGCAGCGGCCCTTGATGTAGACGTCTCCTTCAGGAGAGATTACGGCCATGTCACCGGTGTGCAGCCATCCTTCAGCGTCAATAATCGCCTCGGTGGCTTCCGGATTCTTGTAATAGCCCAACATCAGGTTTTCGCCGCGGCAGACCAGTTCGCCCGGCACCTTGTCCGGTTCGGGACTCAGCACTTTGGCCTCCATGCGGTGAGCCACCTTGCCGCAAGACATGTAGGCCGTTTCCTTCCACGTGCTGTGGCAGATAATCGGTCCGCACTCCGTCATGCCGTATGCGATGGAATAAGGGAACTTGATGTTTCGTACGAAAGCTTCCACTTCGGCATTGAAGGGGGCACCGCCGATGATGACTTCCAGAATGTTGTCACCAAAAAGACACAGGCTCTCCTGGCGTGCTTTCTCTTTGAGATGCTCACTGATGATCGGCAGTTTGAGCAACAGCTTGCCCAGCTTGCTGTCTACCTGCGGCAGAATCTCTTGCTTGAAAAGTTTTTCGATGACCAGCGGCACGCATGAGATGATGCGCGGGCGGATGGCGGCTACAGTCGTCTTGATGATTTTCGGAGACGGCATGCGGGTCAGGAAGTAGAGATGTGCTCCGGCGCTGATGCCGTACAGGAAGTCATACACCAGTCCGAAAACATGACCCATGGGCAGCATGGATACAATGTTGTCGCCTGGTTTGAGACCGATGGTATCCTTGCAGAAGATGATGTTTGACAGGATGCTGCGGCAAGGGAGCATCACACCTTTGGAGAATCCGGTGGTTCCGGATGTGTAGTTGATGATGACCAGCGATTCGGGAGAATCCTCTTCTTTATAGGAAATCATGTCCGGCGTGAAACGGTTGGGGAATTTCTTTCCGAACAGTTCGTTCAGGTGCTCGCGTGCGAACGACAGTTTCTCCGAGCGCGATGTCAGCAGGCTGAAATCGTTCACGCAGATAACTCCTTCGAGATGCGGCATTTCCTCCTCGTTCAGGTTTTCCCATACATAATCGCCGGTAAAGAGCAGGCGTGCTTCCGAATGGTTCACGATGTTGTGGATGTTGTCCGGCTTGAATTCGTGCAGAATGGGAACGATGACTGCTCCATAACTGATTGCTGCCAGAAAGGTGACGCACCAGTTGCCGCAGTTGCGTCCGCAGAGCGCCACTTTGTCCCCCGGCACGATGCCGGCGTTTTCCATCAGAATGTGCAGTTTCTCTATTTTTCGCGCCACATCCTTATATTGTAACGTCTCTCCGTTGAAGTCGGTCAGCGCTTTCAGATTCCAATTGTTTTTTATGCTGTTCTCAAAAAGTTTTATCAATCCTTTTTCCATGTTGTATTGCAGCTATGTTTTGGTTATCAGGGGCAAAAATACGAAATAAAACTTACAATCCGATGCTTTTTTGTATTGAAAACACACAAAACGTAATGAAAATAGCGGCGCTCTGCAGTGTCGGCGGGGTTGCCGGCTGGCAAAATCACACAAAAAAATGGGTCGGGCGTCTCGGATAAAAGAAAAAATGAGTACTTTTGCAGCGAAATTTAAAAACTTAAACTTAAAAAAGAAATGGCTGGGTATTTAGTAGAAGATGTCCGTAAAGTGACAACACACAGATTAATCGAAATGAAGGGCCAGGGTAAAAAGATTGCCATGCTTACTGCTTATGACTATACAATGGCTCAGATTGTAGACGGTGCCGGAGTAGACGTTATCCTTGTAGGCGACTCGGCTTCGAACGTTATGGCCGGAAATACCACAACACTTCCTATCACACTCGATCAGATGATCTATCATGCCACCTCCGTGATGCGTGGTGCCAAGAGAGCGCTGGTGGTTTGTGATATGCCTTTCGGTACTTATCAGGTGAACCCGACAGAGGGCGTTACCAATGCCGTGCGCATCATGAAGGAAAGCGGATGCGACGCGCTGAAGCTGGAAGGTGGAGCAGAAATCATTGACACCGTGAAGGCTATTCTGGCTGCCGGTATTCCTATTATGGGCCATCTGGGTCTGACTCCGCAGAGCATCAATAAGTTCGGAACTTATGCCGTGCGTGCCAAGGAAGAGGCCGAAGCACAGAAACTGATTGAAGATGCTCATCTGCTGGAAGAAGCAGGCTGCTTTGCTTTGGTATTGGAGAAGATTCCTGCTGTACTGGCTGCCCGTGTGGCTTCTGAATTGACTATTCCGGTAATCGGTATCGGTGCCGGTGGCGAAGTGGACGGTCAGGTGCTGGTCGTTAACGACATGCTGGGAATGAATAAAGGTTTCTCGCCGAAATTCCTGCGTCGCTATGCCGATCTGCATACAGTCATGACCGATGCTATCGGTCAGTACGTCACGGACGTGAAAGACCGTGATTTCCCGAGTATTAACGAACAATATTAATTGTGGCAGACATACAGAATAATCCTTCTTTGTGGAAATCCTCCTTTGTAACCATCCTGGTGGTCAATCTGTTGACCGGTATCGCCATGTATGGACTGTTGCTTACGGAACCTTGGGTTCTGGGGCGCTATTTTCAGGAGAATCTTTCTGTTGCCGGAGCTGTCGTTTCGGTCTTTGGCGCCGGAATTTTCCTGTTCGGTCCGTTTGCGAATTACTGGCTCGACCGTTACAAACGTAAATCAGTGGTGTTGTGGGCGCAGTTCTTCATGCTGCTCTTTACGGTGGCTACGCTTTACCGTTTGCCGGAATGGATGTATATCGCGGCCCGCTTTATGCAAGGTGCGGCCTACGGTCTGTTTCAGATAGCTCTGGGAGCGACTCTTCTGATCGACCTGACGCACACCAAGAAACGGACCAAGGCGGCTTATTGGTATTATTGGGTGACCCGCTTTGCGCTGGCGTTGGGACCATTGGCGGCATTGGTTCTGAATCTGTATTTTGATTGGGAGAATGTAATCTGGCTTCCGGCTTCCATGCTGTTGCTGTCCTGGTTGCTCATCCTGCAGCTTCACGTGCCGTTCCGCACTCCACTGGAGCCCAAATGCTTTTCGCTCGACCGATTCTGGCTGCCCCGCGCCAAGATTCTGTTCTTTACGCTGGTTCCGATCAGTTTCCTGTTGGGACTGCTCCTGCCGCGTAATTACACGGTCTATTTTTATGGTTGGCTGTTCGGAGGCTTCATCTTGTCGCAGGCTATTCATTACTTCTTTTTCCGGACAAGAGACAGCCGCTTGCTGATGCTGTTGGGCTTTGTGGCCCTGATTCTTGTCTATGTCATCAATCTGCTTGTGCCGGAACCGGATGTTGTGCCCTTTACCGGGCTTTTGGCCGGTGCGGGTGGCGGTCTGCTGACAAGCCGCTATCTGATCTACTTTATGCGGGTTGCGGAGCATTGCGAACGGGGTACAGCCCAAAGTTCCTATATGTTGGGCTGGGAGAGCGGTCTGTGTCTGGGTATGTTGGGAAGCTCGCTTCTATTGCCCCGGAACGCACAGATTGTATATTGGATAGGTCTGGCGGTGGTTCTGCTGCTGGCGGTGTTTTATTTTGCAAAAGTGCACCGTTGGTTCTTGACACACAGTCGCAAGGGTATGTAATACATAAAAACAGAGAAATCGGATCTTGCCGGAGATTATGTAGTCCGGCAGGTCCGATTTTTTTCGTTTTGCATCGGGATTCATGAAATCCCTATGATTTTGTTTTCAGATTCTCAATAAAATTACTATTTTTGCGGCAATTTGAGAAAATCGATTCAGAAAGTTTAAAAAAATCAGATATATGGCAAAGAAATTCACAGAACGCACAAATTTGAACCTCTCTGAGGTGAACAAAGAAGTGCTTCGTCAGTGGGATGTAGATGATGTGTTTCATAAAAGTATGACAGAGCGCGAGGGCTGTCCTTCTTTCATTTTCTTTGAGGGACCTCCTTCAGCCAACGGTCATCCGGGAATCCATCACGTACTGGCCCGTTCCATAAAGGACACTTTCTGCCGCTTCAAGACCATGAAGGGTTTTCAGGTGAAGCGTAAGGCAGGATGGGATACACACGGACTGCCGGTAGAGTTGGGCGTGGAGAAAGAATTGGGTATTACCAAGGAAGATATCGGTAAGACCATCTCTATCGAGGACTACAACCGCAAGTGCCGTACCAATGTGATGATGTTTACTCAGGAGTGGACCGATCTGAGTCACAAGATGGGTTACTGGGTTGATATGGAGCATCCATACATCACATACGACAATAAATATATCGAAACTCTGTGGTGGTTGCTGAAACAGCTGTATGGCAAGAACCTGCTTTACAAAGGTTATACCATCCAGCCGTATTCACCGGCAGCAGGTACCGGATTGAGCTCTCACGAGTTGAACCAGCCGGGCTGTTACCGCGATGTGAAGGATACCACCGTTACCGCACAGTTCAAGATGCTGGATCCGAAACCGGAAATGGCCGAGTGGGGAACTCCTTATTTCCTGGCATGGACAACAACTCCTTGGACTCTGTCTTCAAACACAGCTCTGTGTGTAGGTCCTAAGATTGATTACGTATGTATCCGTACTTATAATATGTATACCGCCCAGCCTATCACGGTGATTATGGCTAAGGCCCGTGTATCCGCTTACTTCAATCCGCAGGGTGAGGGTGCCGGTCTGTCTGCTTACAAGGCAGGTGACAAGGTAATCCCTTATCAGATTGTTGCTGAATACACCGGAGCTGATCTGGTAGGTATGCGCTATGAGCAGCTGTTGCCTTGGGTAACTCCGGAGGGAGATGCCTTCCGCGTGATTCCGGGCGACTATGTAACTACTGAGGACGGTACCGGTATCGTACATATTGCTCCGACCTTCGGTGCTGATGATGCCCAGGTTGCCAAGGCTGCCGGAATTGCTCCGATGCAGCTGATCAACAAGAAGGGTGAAGCCCGTCCGATGGTAGACCTCACCGGTAAGTTCTATCTGATTGACGAGCTGGATGAGGAATTTGTCAAGAACCACGTGAACGTGGAAGCCTACAAGCCTTGGGAAGGATGCTTCGTAAAGAATGCTTACGACGATAAGAAGACCGAGAAGGATGAGACTCTCGACGTGACCATCTGCATGGATCTGAAGCAGAACAACAAGGCCTTCAAGATCGAAAAGCACGTGCACAATTATCCGCACTGCTGGCGTACCGACAAGCCGATCCTGTACTATCCGCTCGACAGCTGGTTCATCAAGAGTACAGCCGTTAAGGAGCGTATGATTGAACTCAACAAGACTATTCTGTGGAAACCGGAATCAACCGGTACCGGACGTTTCGGCAAATGGTTGGAGAATCTGAATGACTGGAACCTGAGCCGTAGCCGTTACTGGGGTACTCCGCTGCCAATCTGGCGCTCGGAAGACGGTGAGGAAATCTGTATCGGCTCTGTAGAAGAACTTTATCAGGAGATCGACAAGGCTGTTGCAGCCGGTGTGATGACTTCAAACCCATTGAAGGAAAAAGGATTTGTTCCGGGAGACTACTCTCAGGAAAATTATGATAAGATTGACCTGCACCGTCCGTTTGTGGATGATGTGGTGCTGGTTAGCCCGAGCGGAAAGCCGATGAAGCGTGAGCTCGACCTGATTGACGTTTGGTTTGATTCAGGTGCCATGCCATACGCACAGATTCACTATCCGTTTGAGAACAAGGAACAGTTCGACGGACGCGAAGTGTTCCCGGCAGATTTCATCGCCGAGGGTGTGGATCAGACCCGTGGTTGGTTCTTTACGCTCCATGCCATTGCTACCATGGTATTCGATACAGTAGCCTTCAAGGCCGTTATCTCTAACGGACTGGTATTGGATAAGAACGGAAACAAGATGTCCAAGCGTTTGGGTAATGCCGTTGATCCGTTTGAGTCTATCGAGAAATACGGTTCTGATGCCGTGCGCTGGTATATGATTACCAACTCATCACCTTGGGATAACCTGAAGTTCGATGAGGCTGGTGTTCAGGAAGTGAGCCGTACTTTCTTCGGCAAACTGTTCCAGACCTATTCGTTCCTGACCATGTATGCCAACGTAGACGGATGGTGCTACGAAGAGGCAGATGTGCCGATGAACGAGCGTCCGGAAATCGACCGTTGGATTCTGTCTGAGTTGAACTCTTTGATCAAGAATGTGGATGCCTGCTACAACGACTATGAGCCGACCAAGGCCGGTCGTCTGATTCAGGACTTCATGATCGATAACGTAAGTAACTGGTTCGTTCGCTTGAGCCGTAAACGTTTCTGGGGTAGCGCGATGAGTACCGACAAGCTTTCTGCTTATCAGACTCTGTATACCTGTCTGGAGACTGTTGCCAAGCTGATGGCTCCGATTGCTCCATACTATGCAGACCGTCTTTACACCGACCTGACTGCAGCAACCGGACGCAACGAAGGTGGAAAGAGCATCCATCTGACCACTTTCCCGCAGTGCGACGAAAGCAAGATCGACCGTGTGCTGGAGAATCGTATGGAACTGGCGCAGAAGATTACCTCTATGGTGCTGTCTCTGCGTAAGAAGGAAAAGATCATCGTACGTCAGCCGTTGCAGTGCATTGCCATTCCGGCTACCGATGCCCAGCAGAAGGAGAACATCGAAGCCGTTAAGCAGCTCATTCTGGATGAGATCAATGTGAAGGAACTCCAGTTTGTAGACGGTAGCGGCATGCTGGTTAAGAAAGTGAAGTGTAACTTCCGTACCATGGGTAAGAAATACGGTAAGCTGATGAAATCAGTAGCCGCATTGGTTGATGCCATGACTCAGGAGCAGATTGCCGCTCTCGAGAGCAACGGAAATATCAGTCTGACCTTGCCGGAAGGCGAGCCTGTAGAGGTTTGTCTGGAGGATGTGGAAATCTTCAGCGAGGATATTCCGGGATGGACTGTAGCCAACGAAGGCAGTGTAACTGTCGCTTTGGATATCACCATCACCGAAGAACTGAAGAACGAAGGTGTGGCCCGTGAGATTATCAAGGCCATCCAGACACAAAGAAAGGAAAGCGGTCTGGAGATTACCGACCGCATTCAGGTTCAGATTGTGAACAGCCCGCTGGTGAGCAGCGTTGTCGAGAAGTTCGGAGACTATATCAGTGCACAGGTGTTGGCAAACTCTATTGAGCTTGTTGACAGCCTGGAGGGTGCGCTCGAAGTAAGTCTGGACGGCGAGACTGTCCTGCTGTCTCTTTCAAAAGCATAATAATCCGGAGTGCCTGGACTGCAAAGCCCAGGCACTCTGTTCCATAAATAATCTACTATTAACTTAAAAAGAAGTAAACCATGAGTGAAAAGACACGTTACAGTGATGAAGAGTTGGAAGAGTTCAGAACACTGATTTTAGAGAAACTGGAATTGGCCAAACGTGACTATGAGGATATGATGGCTTCTCTGATGAACCGGGACAACAATGGCGTGGATGATACATCGCCTACCTACAAGGCGATGGAAGAGGGTGCCTTGACTCAGTCAAAAGAAGAACTGACTACCTTGGCTGCCCGTCAGCAGAAATTCATACAGGGCCTTCAGGCTGCGCTGGTTCGTATTGAGAACAAGACTTACGGTATCTGCCGTGAAACCGGTCGCCTGATTCCCAAGGAGCGTCTGCGCGCCGTACCTCATGCCACACTGAGCATCGAGGCCAAGAATATGAAAAATAGAAAAGATTAATGACAAGAAAAATTAAAAAGACTTCATACGGCCGTTATGCTCTTCTGATCATAACGGCGGTATTGGTGATAGACCAGTGGATAAAGATTTGGGTCAAGACCAATATGTATATGTATGAGCGCATCCACATAGCCGACTGGTTTTACATTCTTTTCACCGAGAATCCCGGTATGGCTTTCGGATGGGAGTTTATGGACAAGATATTCCTGACTCTGTTCCGCATTGTGGCGGTGGCGCTGATTTCCGTATACATGTATCGGGTTATCCGCAAGCGTCAGGCCCCTTTCGGCTATATCGCGTGTCTGTCGCTGATATTGGCCGGAGCTGCGGGCAACATCATTGACTGTGTGTTCTACGGACAGATTTTCAATAATCCGCCAGCCCCTCTGGTGGCCGAGATGGTTCCTTACGGAAGCGGTTATGCTCCCTTGTTTTACGGAAAGGTGGTGGACATGTTCTACTTCCCGATCATCCGCACCACCTGGCCCGACTGGATGCCGGTTTGCGGCGGCGAGTCCTTTGTGTTTTTCAGTCCCATCTTCAATTTTGCCGATGCGGCAATCAGTTGTGGCATCATAGCCCTGTTGTTGTTTTACCATAAGCGAATCAATCTGTGATGAATCATTCTTTCAGAAATAAAGAAACGTTTCGCAGATCCGTGGGGCAGAGACTTTTGCCGCTCGGTCTGGTCAGTCTGACCGTTGGCTCTGTGCTGATGTCCTGCAAGTCCGACCGGCCCGACGGGGTGATTCCCGAGTCCACGATGGAGGATCTCCTCTACGACTATCATGTGGCGCAGGCTATGGCCGAATCCCGTCCGGACAGTGTAGATTACTACCGCTATCTGTATGTGCGGAGTGTGTTTGAGAAGTATGGAGTGACTGAGGCAGTATTCGATTCCTCTATGGTGTGGTATTCGGCCAACGCCTCTTATCTGGCCGAGATGTATACCCGCATCAACGAGCGCTATGCTGCCGAGCTGGAAGCTTTGGGCAGTAGCGTGAACAAGAGCGACCTGTATAATTCGCTGACAGCCAACGGAGATACGGCCAATATCTGGCACGACACCAATTTCTGTCTTCTGCGCCCCGGAACGTCGGACAGCCATTATTCCTTTACGATAGAGGCCGATACCAGTTTCTATCCGGGTGATGATGTGCTGTGGCAGTTCAACAACTTCTATGTGTATCAGGAAGGAGCGCGTGAGGCATACGCGGCTTTGATTGTGCGCTATGACAATGACTCGGTGGCTTCGGTATATCAGTATCTGAGCAACAGCACGATGACCGATCTGACCATCAAGGCACCCGGTCAGGAGCGCATCCGTTCGCTTACCGGATTTGTGTATCTCACCAGTTCGGACACCGAGCAGAAGAATGTGTTCCGCATGATGATGCTCAACAACTTCAAACTGATCCGTTTCCACAAGAAGCCCGAAGAGCTTAAGGCCGATACGACGGCTACTGTGGCCGACAGTCTGAAGCAGGACAGCGACTCTCTGGCACAGGATTCTTTGAAGATGCGTCAGATTCCGGCACGCGGTGCTCAGGAACGTATTTCTCCGAAAGAGTTGCGCGACAACCAGACCGTGGAGCGCAAGATCCGTGTTGTCAAGGAGAAGCCTTACTCCGTGCGTCGGCGTCGATAAGTGATTAAAGAAAGAAAAACGAAAAATGAGAAAATTTGCAGCACACCGGTTATATCTTTCCGCCACGGAAATGGTGCCGGGACCGGTAGCCGTGCAGCTCACTTCCGAGGGGCTGGTGGCCGGATATGAAATCCTTTCGGCCGAGCAACCTGCAGTGGAATGGCTGGGTGGTGTTTTTCTGCTTCTGCCCGTATCGGAGACTCCGGCATCCGGTGCAGAAGATTTTAAGTCCTGGTATGGCTCGGTGTGCCCGGCCTATCATCCGGAATGCGGTTCCTATGCCCTGTGGCATGTGAGCGGCATTCCGGTAGATGCCGGTCTGGCAGCAATACCTTCTACGGCTCCCCATCGTTTGGGGTAGCCGTTTTTTTATGCCCTGCGGCGAAATTCCGCACACACGATGGCTGTTGCGATGGCCACATTCAGGCTTTCGCTGGTGGGGCGGTCCTGCGGAAAGCTGGGAATATACAGGCTGTCTGTGATCAGGGCGCGCATTTCCGGGCTCAACCCCTTTCCTTCGTTGCCCATCACAATCAGACCCTTGTTTTTCAGGTCCCGTTCATACATGTTTTTTCCTTCGAGCAATGTTCCGTAGATCGGATAGTCGCGTTCTCCCTGCTTCAGGGTTTCCACCAGCGGCAGATAATGGATGCGCACCCGGGCAATGGCGCCCATTGTGGCCTGCACGGTCTTGGGATTATACACGTCGGCAGTGCCCGGCGAGCAGAAGATGTCTTCGATGCCAAACCAGTCGGCCACCCGGATGATGGTGCCCAGGTTACCCGGGTCCTGCACATCGTCGAGCGCCAGACATAGACGTTGCCGGGCGCAGGCATGCAGGTCGGTGTCGTGATGCGGGATGGCGAAAATCCCCAGCACCTCCTGAGGTGATTTCAGGAAGCTGACGCGCCGCAGCTCCTCTTCATTGACCTCCACGAGTTCCGTGTCCGGGTTGTGGCGCATCACCTCCTGACGGTGTGCGTGCAACCATTCTCCCGTAGCTACCAGCATGCGGCATTGGAAGTACGGCATGATATCCTGCACCAGTTTCGGTCCTTCGGCCACGAAAGCCTCGCTGGTCTTTCTGAACTTTTTCAGTTCCAGTCCTTTTATGAATTTAATCTGATTTTTACTGATCATGAGCTATTCTTGCGTGTTATGATTTGCAAAGGTAGGAAAAAATAAAAAATCATCCCAAAGACTTTTTAAATTCATCTCAATGATTTTGGAGAAACATTGAGATGAATTTTTTCGGGCGTCAGGCCCGAATATTTTACAGAATGCCGTTTGTGGTTTACTTCAAATCTTATACCTTTGCAAGACACACAAGCAAATCTATGAAATATTCCGTCAAGATTATATTCAGCCTGACGCTGATGCTTCTTCTGTATGGCTGTTCGGCTACCAAGTTCATCCCCGAGGGCTCTTACATGCTCGACAAGGTGAATGTGCAGTCGGAAGACAAGAGAGTGAAGCCCAATGCGCTGAAAGGCTATATCCGTCAGCACCCCAATTCCCGCTGGTTCAGTCTGGTTAAGGTGCCAATGGGACCTTATGCCCTTTCGGGCAAGGATTCCACCAAGGCCATCAACCGTTTTTTGCAGCGTATCGGTGAGATGCCGGTGATCTACGATTCACTTGAAGCCGAGCGTACGCGGGTCAGCATTGAAGCAGCCGTGCGCAATATGGGCTATCTCCGTGCGCGCACGGAAACCGAAACCCAGATCAAGGGCAAGAAGCTGAAGCTGAATTTCCGGGTCATGCCGGGCGAACTTTATGAAATCCGTAACTTTACGTATGAGATAGCCGACAGTGTGCAGCAGGGACTCTATGAGCGCGATTCGCTGAACCGCCTGCTGCATGCCCAGATGCCGTTCGACATGAACCGTCTGGAAGAGGAGCGTGTGCGCATCACCTCGCTGTTTCAGAACAACGGCTATTATCTGTTCAACAAGGATTATATCCGGTATGAAGCCGACAGTACGGTGCAGCCTCGTCGGGTGGATGTGAAAATGATTATCGCCCCGCCGGCCGAGGCCGATTCTGCCTCCTCGCTGCACCGCCGTTTCCATATCGGAAGGGTAGGGGTGTTCTGCGATGTGGAGTCGGGCGACACACTTCCTTTGCGGCACACCGAGAAGAACGGATACAACATTTATTTCCGCAATCACCTTAAAGTGCGTCCTTCGGTGCTGGCCGACCGTATCGCTTTGGAGCAGGGACAACTGTATCGGGAAGCAGATGTGCAGGCCACCTACAATAATCTGGGACGCCTTTATTCCGTGCTGTCCACCAATGTGCATCTCACTCCGCGCGACAGCAATGTGCTCGACTGCCGTGTGGCCGTTACGACCAATCGTCCGCACTCGTTTGGAGTGGAGCTCGAAGGTACCAACTCGGCCGGAGATTTGGGTGCCGCGCTGGCGTTGTCCTATCAGAACCGAAATCTGTTTCACGGTTCCGAACTGCTCACCTTGAAAGTGCGCGGTGCCTTTGAGGCGATTACCGGCCTGGAAGGATATGCCGATCAGAACTATATGGAAATCAGTGCCGAAGCCGGACTGACACTCCCGAATCTGAAGCTGCCATTGTGGAAACGCCATCCGGCAGCTGTGGAGTCCAGCTCCGAAGTGTCGGTGATGTATGACTCGCAGAACCGTCCGGAGTTTCACCGGCGTGTGCTCACCGGAGCCCTGCGCTATCGCTGGACCAACAAGAAAACCCGTATGCAGCACCGTCTGGATCTGGTGGACCTGAACTATATCTTCATGCCCTGGATTTCGGAAACCTTCAAGAACGATTATCTGGATGATGAAGAAAACCGTAACGCCATCCTGCGTTACAATTACGAAAACCTGTTCATTGTGAAACAAGGTTACAGTCTGGTCTACAACTCACAGGGAGATGCCGGTCCGAACGCCAGTTACGGAAAGAATGCCACGGCCATACGTTTTAACCTCGAAACGGCGGGTAACCTGTTTTATGGATTGAGCAATCTGTTCCGTGCTTCGAGAGACAACAGCGGCCAGTTTACGCTCTTTAATATCGCTTACGCACAATATGTGAAGGGCGATTTGGACTTCAGTCGCAGTTTCAAGTTTGACGAGCGCAACTCGCTGGCCATTCATGCCGCCTTGGGAATTTCCTATCCGTATGGAAATTCCACGATTCTGCCTTACGAAAAACGCTATTTTAGCGGAGGTGCCAACAGTGTGCGCGGCTGGAATGTGCGCGGACTGGGTCCCGGAACCTATACCGGAACCGACGGTCGTATTGACTTTATCAATCAGACGGGTGACATCAAACTGGATCTGAGTATGGAATACCGCACCTTCCTGTTCTGGAAACTCCACGGAGCCGTGTTCCTCGATGCCGGAAACATCTGGACGATAAGAGCCTACGAAGACCAGCCCGGAGGCCAGTTCCGCATCAACAGTTTCTACAAGCAAATCGCTTTGGCCTACGGACTGGGTCTGCGACTGAATTTCGACTTCTTCATTCTCCGTCTGGACGGAGGTATGAAAGCCGTGAATCCGGCCGGGAAAGTGCATGCAGACCGCTATCCGCTGATACACCCCAATTTCAAGCGGGATTTCACTTTACACTTTGCAGTGGGCCTTCCATTTTAACCAGCCATTTCCCGTCCCTCTTGATGAGCGGAATCCTAAACGTCATTTCCTGAGCCATGGTTGCCTGCCGTTCCAGCGAATCGGTGAGCAGCACATGGCTCAGATTGCATACGGCCACAGCCGTGCTGTCGTTTCTGAAAGTCAGGTCGTCCAGTTCGCTTTCAGCCAGTCGCTGTTCCCGGTTGTAGACTTCCAGGTCCTTTTCGGTGATGTTCGAAGCCTTGAAGCGTATCCAGGGATAAGATTCCGGCGCGCAGAAAGAGGCAGCCCGGTCAAAGTCCATATTGAAAAAAGCCGCAGAGAATCCTTCGGCAGTCAGTTTGGCCTGTTCGTATTCCTTTTCCATGTTTCCGCCACACGCAGAGGCCATGACACCCAGCAGAATAAGTTTCCAGGAGGCAATGTTCTTCATTGTTATTAAGTTTTGAATGTCCGACAAAGATACAAAAAGATTTGTCTGTTCCTCGTCTTATTCGTATATTTGCATTAAATATAAACATTATGTTCAAATTTATTTGCTTGGGAAGCGGCAGCAGCGGCAACTGCTACCTGCTCTTCTCAGAAAACTATGGTATATTAATAGATGCAGGAATAGGAATCAGAATATTGAAAAAGCACTTGCGAACCTTTGGTATGGGGCTGGACCGCATCAAGGCTGTGCTGATTACGCACGATCACGCCGACCATATCAAGGCGGCAGGTTATCTGTCGAAGGACTACAATGTACCGATCTATGCCACACACGAAGTGCATCAGGGCATTGACCGCAACTATTGTGTGACGACCAAGATACAGGGGCCCAATCGGGTGGAAATCCAGAAGAATGTGCCCTTTCAGATTGAAGATCTGGAGATCATGGCCTTTGATGTGCCGCACGACAGTTCGGACAATGTGGGCTACAGCGTGTCTTTTGAGGGCAAGACGTTTTGCCTGATTACGGATGCCGGCGCTCCGACTCTGGAAATGGAAGAACAGATCAAGAATGCCGACTATCTGGTGCTGGAGTCGAATCACGACACGGATATGCTGATGATGGGTCCTTATCCGGCACATCTGAAAGGAAGAATCTCCGGAGGACGGGGACATTTGTCCAACCGTCAGGCTGCCGAACTGCTGGCCCGTTCTGTATCGGAAAAGATGAAGCAAGTGTGGCTTTGCCATCTGAGCGAAGAGAACAATCATCCGGAGCTGGCCAAGAAGACAATGGACAGCGTGCTCCGCTCGTATGGCATGATTATGAATAAGGATTTCCGTGTAGATGTTTTGAGACGAAAAATCCCTTCAGAGATACATGATTTATAATTTCTGAAAAAAAACTGCCGAGAAATTTGGAGGTCTCAAAAAAACTTCCTACCTTTGCACTCGCAAACGAAAAAGAATGCGTCCTTAGCTCAGTTGGTAGAGCAATTGACTCTTAATCAATGGGTCCAGGGTTCGAATCCCTGAGGGCGTACATTCAAGTACGTTTTATGCGTCCTTAGCTCAGTTGGTAGAGCAATTGACTCTTAATCAATGGGTCCAGGGTTCGAATCCCTGAGGGCGTACATTCAAGTACGTTTTATGCGTCCTTAGCTCAGTTGGTAGAGCAATTGACTCTTAATCAATGGGTCCAGGGTTCGAATCCCTGAGGGCGTACATTCAAGTACGTTTTATGCGTCCTTAGCTCAGTTGGTAGAGCAATTGACTCTTAATCAATGGGTCCAGGGTTCGAATCCCTGAGGGCGTACAGAGTTCCCTTCGAGCATTGCTCGGAGGGATTTTTGTTTTTGTCTGTTTTTCTTCTTTAACTATTCTTTTTGTCCGTTTTTCCGAGAATAATTTGTAACTTTGCACCCGCAAAAATAGAATAGAGTTATGGATAACAAAATTTTGAAATTCAACAAGCAGTTTGTAGAAGAACGTAGATATGAGCAATTCATAACCAGTAAATATCCCGACCGTAAGATTGCCATTGTGAGTTGTATGGACACTCGTCTGGTGGAGCTTCTCCCCGCAGCCCTTGGCTTTAAGAACGGCGATATTAAGATCATTAAGAATGCCGGCGGAACCATTACCAATCCGTTTGACAGCACCATGCGCAGCCTTCTGGTGGCTATTTATGAGCTGGGAGTGGAATGGATCATGGTAATCGGTCATACCAACTGCGGTGTGCAGGGTATGGACAGCAAGCGCATGATACAGCACATGAAGGAACGCGGAATCACCGACGAGAAAATCGGCATGATGCGTTATTGCGGCATAGACTTGGAGCAGTGGCTGCATGGTTTCGATGATACCAAATCTGCGGTGCTCGAGACCGTTGATCTGATCAGTCATCATCCGCTGATTCCGGCAGATGTGAAAGTAAAGGGATTCATTATGGATTCTACTACCGGAGAGTTGGAGGAACTTTAGTTCTTCCTTTTCCTGAAAGATAAAAGGTAAGACACTCTTCTGGCAAGCTATTCACATAGATTGAAAGAGAGAGTGTCTTGTTTTTGTTAGTATGTAAAATAGTGGTTTAGTATAATTTAGATTTCTCCAAAGTTAAGTTTAGTTCTGTTCAATAGTTACGGTTTAGTTCCTCTGTTCTTTAGTTACGGTTTAGTTTCTTACTTTTTCTTCTTCTTTTTCTTTCAATAGTTACGGTTTAGTTTCTTTGTTTCTTATATCTGATTCGTTAAGATTTAGTCTCTGTTGTTCGTGTTTCTGTGTTTCTGTTTTCTTTTGACATTGCAAAGATCAGAAAAAAGAATTTAATGGAAGAGGGATTTTCCCTAAATTGGGGTGGGGATTTCCCTATTTCGTATTCCTATAAACCCCTTCTGCTTGTTAAGTTGTTGAATATTAGATTTCTAGCTTGGTTTGCCAATAGAAGTGCGGTTGAAACAATTCTGCCATATTTTTCGGCTCGGTAGGGAAAATCCCATAGATGGAAGATCCGGAACCGCTCATGGAGGCATATACGGCTCCCTGACGGTAAAGTTCCTGCTTGATGCGGTTCAGTTCGGGATGATTGGGGAAGACGCTTTCCTCAAAATCGTTGACGATAATGTCTTTCCATTCTTCAATCGGGCGGCAGATGGCATCCTGAACCCGATGCTCCGGCATGTGGGGGCGCACCTTGGCATAGGCTTCCTGAGTGGAAATATGGATTTCCGGCTTTATCAAGACCAGAGTATAGCCTTTCAGCGACAGAGAGATCGGCGTGAAGATGTTGCCGATGCCTTCGGCCAGAGTGGGGCGGTTCTGAATGAAGAAGGCGCAGTCGGCTCCCAGGCGGGCAGCCAGTTCCTCCAGTTTTCCGACCGAAAGTCCCAGAGAAAAATGGTCATTCAGCATTTTCAGCATAAAGGCGGCGTCGGACGAACCTCCTCCCAGTCCGGCACCGAAAGGAATGTCTTTGCGCATGCGGATCTGGACCGGTGCAAGCGGATATTCGGACTGAAGCAGGCGGAAAGCCTTGATGACCAGATTTTTTTCCGGGGCACAGTCCACGGGAGTTCCTTCTATATTAAATAGGTAGTCCGTAGTGTTGTGCTGTTCCGGCGCGAGCGCTTCCAGAGAAAGAGTATCACACAGGGGAATGGGATAGAAGACGGTTTCCAGATTATGATAGCCGTCGGGCCGTTTGCTGACCACGTTCAGGCCCAAATTGATTTTTGCGTTGGGATATGTAATCATCATATACAAATTATTATTTCTTGTTTCAAAATTATAAAAAAAATCCGATATATATTATCTTTGCATACAAATGAAAATTGAAAATGGCAGAGAATAGAAGAACGACGAAGCGGACCGCGCCGAAAACCAAGTTGGTAGAGGTGCCCGCAGAAGATGCATACGGACATGTGCAGCCTCAGGCACTGGAGTTTGAGGAGGCGGTGCTCGGAGCCCTGATGATAGAAAAGGATGCGTATTCGCAGATTAGTGAAATCCTGAAGCCGGAGAGCTTTTACGACCACAGGCATCAGCTGATCTTTGAGGCAATACGCTCGCTGAACCTGCAGCAGAAACCGGTAGATATCCTTACTGTGACGGAATATCTGAATTCAACCGGAAATCTGGAAGAGGCCGGCGGACCGTTTTATATCACTCAGCTGAGCGGAAAGGTGGCTTCATCGGCGCATATAGAATATCATGCCCGTATCATTGCCCAGAAATTTCTGGCCCGTGAGCTGATCACGTTTACCAGTGTGGTGCAGACCAAGGCCTTTGACCGCACGGTGGATGTGGACGACCTGATGCAGGAAGCCGAAGGAAAGCTGTTTGAGATTTCGCAGCAGAACATGAAGAAGGATTACACGCAGATTAATCCCGTGATTCATGAGGCATACGAGATGTTGCAGAATGCGGCCAAGCGTTCGGACGGTCTGAGCGGTCTGAGCAGTGGTTTCGAAAAACTGGACAAAATGACTTCCGGATGGCAGAATTCCGACCTGATTATTATCGCTGCGCGTCCGGCGATGGGTAAAACGGCATTTGTGCTTTCCATGGCCAAGAAGATGGCTGTAGACATGAAGATACCTTGCGCCATGTTCTCGCTTGAGATGAGTAACGTGCAGCTCGTGAACCGTATGATTGTGAATGTGTGTGAGATTCCGGGTGAGAAAATCAAGAGCGGACAGCTGGCACCTTATGAGTGGGGACAGCTGGACAGTAAGATTACCCAGCTCTATGATGCTCCTTTCTATGTGGACGATACGCCTTCGCTTTCGGTGTTCGAACTGCGTACCAAAGCGCGCCGTCTGGTGCGCGAGCACGGAGTGAAAATCATTATGATTGACTATTTGCAGCTGATGAATGCCAGCGGTATGTCGTTCGGTAGCCGCCAGGAAGAGGTAAGTACCATTTCGCGTTCGCTCAAGGGACTGGCCAAGGAGCTGAACATTCCGATCATCGCCCTGAGTCAGTTGAACCGTGGTGTGGAGAACCGAGAAGGTGCCGAGGGAAAACGTCCGCAGTTGAGCGACTTGCGTGAATCCGGAGCCATCGAGCAGGATGCCGATATGGTGTGTTTCATCCACCGTCCGGAATACTATAAAATCTATCAGGACGACAAGGGACGCGACCTGCGCGGTATGGCGGAGATCATCATTGCAAAGCATCGTAACGGTGCCGTGGGCGATGTGCTGCTCAAGTTCCGCGGCGAGTTTGCCCGTTTCCAGGACCCGGACGAGGATGCGTATATCCCGATGCCGGGTGAGTCGGCGGTATTCGGCTCCAAAATGAATCAGGAATCGGCTCCGATGCCCGATATGGATATGATGCCCCCACCACCGGATGGGCCTGTTCCTTTTTAAAAAAGCATTTTATAGGCAGTGTTCCTGAAAACTTTTTGGAATATTTCAGAAAAAGACGTAATTTTGCATGTCTCAGTAAGAATAAAAACTACAAAAAAATAATATGAATATTTCTTATAATTGGCTGAAAGAGTACGTAGACTTTGACTTGACAGCACAAGAAGTGGCTGATGCCCTGACCTCCGAAGGTCTGGAAGTGGGATCAGTAGAAGAGGTGCAGGCTATAAAAGGTGGCTTGCAGGGATTGGTCGTCGGTGAGGTTTTGACTTGCGAACCGCATCCGAATTCAGACCACATGCATGTATGTTCTGTAAATCTGGGTGAGGGCGAACCTCAGCAGATTGTGTGCGGCGCGGCAAACGTGGCTGCCGGACAGAAGGTGATTGTGGCTACTCTGGGTACAAAACTGTATGACGGAGATGAGTGCTTCACCATCAAGAAGTCAAAGCTGAGAGGCATTGAGAGTAACGGTATGATTTGTGCCGAGGACGAAATCGGTATCGGAACAGATCACAATGGTATCATTGTATTGCCGGATTCTGCCGTACCGGGTACTCCAGCTGCAGAATACTATAACATCAAGAGTGATTATCTGATTGAAGTGGACATCACTCCGAACCGTGCGGATGCCTGCTCACACTATGGTGTGGCCCGCGACTTGTATGCCTGGTTGGTACAAAACGGTTACAAAACTTCTATCCATCGCCCGGGCACAGAGGCTTTTGCTGTGGATAACCACGATCTGGATGTGGAGGTTTGTGTAGAGAATACCGAAGCTTGTCCGAGATACTGTGCGGTTACCGTAAAGAACTGTACTGTTAAGGAGAGTCCGGAATGGTTGCAGAACAAGCTGAAGATTATCGGTCTGCGTCCTATTAACAATATTGTGGACATCACCAACTATGTGATGTTTGCTTACGGACAGCCGTTGCACTGCTTCGATGTGGATATGATCAAGGGTAACAAGGTTGTTGTGAAGACCATGCCCAAGGGAACTCCTTTCGTAACCCTCGACGGTGAGACTCATGAGCTGACCGACCGTGATCTGGCTATCTGCAATGCCGAGGAGCCTATGTGTATTGCCGGTGTGTTTGGCGGTAAGGGTAGCGGTACTTATGAGAACACCACCAATGTATTGTTGGAGAGTGCTTACTTCAATCCTACCTGGATTAGAAAGAGCGCCCGTCATCATGGTCTGAACACCGATGCTTCATTCCGTTTTGAGCGTGGTGTGGATCCTGACGGACAGCTGTATGCCCTGAAGCAGGCTGCTATCCTGTGCAAGGAACTGGCCGGTGGAGAGATCGCTATGGAAATCAAGGACGTACAGTCTTCAAAGATTGCCAATCCGATTGTAGACATTACTTACGATTATATCAACGGACTGATCGGTAAGGAGATTCCGGCAGAAACCGTAAAGAGCATCGTTACTTCTCTGGAGATGAAGATTCTGGAGGAAACAGAAAGCAGTCTGAAACTGGAAGTTCCTGCTTATCGTGTGGATGTACAGCGTCCGTGTGATGTGGTTGAGGATATTCTCCGTATCTATGGCTATAACAATGTAGAGATTCCTACTTCTGTGAAGTCCAGCTTGGCCATTAAGGGCGACGTGGACAAGAGCTATAAGATGCAGAATCTGATTGGCGAGCAGCTGGTAGGTTGCGGATTCAACGAGATTCTGAACAACTCACTGACCCGTGCAGCTTATTACGACGGTTCGGAGACTTACGCTCCGGAGCATCTGGTAATGCTTCTGAATCCGTTGAGTTCTGATTTGAACGCTATGCGTCAGACATTGCTGTTCGGTGGATTGGAGTGTGTGGCTCACAATGCCAACCGTAAGAATGCCGATTTGCGTTTCTTTGAGTTCGGTAACTGTTACTATTTCGATAAGAACAAGAAGTCAGACGTGATCATCCCGGGAGTGAGCAACGGACGTGATCTGGAAGTCAGAAAGCACGTGCTGGATGCTTACAGCGAAGATTATCACCTGGGTCTGTGGGTTACCGGTAAGCGTGTGAGCGGTTCTTGGTGCCATGCCGACGAGGACAGCAGTTTCTACGAACTGAAGGCATACGTGCTGAACATCTTCGCCCGTCTGGGTGTGAATATGGGTGCCATGGTGATTGCCGAGTCAAAGAACGATCTGTTTGCCAAGGCCATCGAAATCCGGAACCGTGGCGGAAAGGTATTGGCCACTCTGGGTATCGTAGCGAAGAAGATGACCCACATGTTTGATATCGACAATGACGTTTATTTTGCCGATCTGAACTGGACTCTGCTGATGAAGGCCATCAAGAACAACAAGGTAAGCTTCAAGGAAATCAGCAAGTATCCGGCTGTAAGCCGTGATTTGGCTCTGCTGATTGACAAGAACATCACTTTCGAGGAAATCGAGAAGGTGGCATACGCAACAGAGAAGAAATTGCTGAAGGCTGTTCGTCTGTTCGACGTTTACGAAGGCAAGAATCTGGAAGCCGGCAAGAAGAGCTATGCGGTGAACTTCTTGTTGCAGGATGAAACCAAGACACTGAATGACAAACAGATCGATGCCATCATGAACAAACTGATCACGAACTTGCAGAACAAACTCAACGCCAAGTTGCGTTAATATCATAAAGCTGCATCCGAAAGGGTGCAGCTGCATTTCAAAAAGAAAGACTATAAATTCAAAACATTTAAATATTACACAATGGGAAGAGCATTTGAATATAGAAAAGCTGCCAAATTGAAAAGATGGGGTCACATGGCCAAGACGTTTACAAGACTGGGTAAACAAATCGCTATTGCGGTGAAAGCCGGTGGTCCTGAACCGGAAAATAACCCGACCCTGCGTTCTATCATCGCAACCTGTAAGCGTGAGAACATGCCGAAGGACAACATCGAGCGTGCCATCAAGAATGCTATGGGTAAGGACCAGAGCGAATACAAGGGAATGACTTACGAAGGATACGGTCCTCACGGTATCGCTGTATTTGTTGATACTTTGACTGACAATCCTACCCGTACCGTTGCCGATGTACGTTCTATCTTCAACAAGTTCTCTGGAACTTTGGGTAACATGGGTTCTTTGGCTTACCTGTTCGATCACAAGTGCGTATTTACTTTCAAGAAGCCTTCAGATCTGGATATGGACGAGTTGATTCTCGATTTGATCGACTACGGAGTAGAAGAAGATTATGAGGAGGATGAGGAAGAAGGAACTGTAACCATCTATGGTGATCCGAAGAGCTACGGTGCAATCCAGAAGCATCTGGAGGAGCAGGGTTTTGAGGATGTCGGTGGTGAGTTCACTTACATTCCAAACGACTTGAAGGAAGTTACTCCTGAGGTACGTGAAACGATCAACAAGATGGTAGAGCGTCTGGAAGAGTTTGACGATGTGCAGACTGTTTACACGAACATGAAGCCTGAAGAAGAATAAAGATTTCACAAGATGAAAGTGGAGTTTAAGACAAAAGGAACTTGCAGTTCGCTCATTGAGATTCAGACGGAGCAGGGCATCATTGAAGAGGTACGCTTTCAGGGCGGCTGTAACGGCAATCTGAAAGGTATTTGTTCTTTGGTTAAAGGAATGCCTGTTGCGGAAGTAATCCAGCGTCTGGAGGGTATCCGTTGCGGTGCCCGTCCGACATCTTGTCCGGACCAGTTGGCGCAGGCACTGAAAGAAACCTTATAAAAATTCTTTTTAAATCATATAAAACGGTGAACCTTAAAGATTGGTTTTCAATCTTCCGGTTCACCGTTTTTTGTTTATGCTTTCATACAAGAGAATCTTTTTCTAACGGAGAGTGAACTATAACATCTCCAACCATTTCCGGACTTCCTCCAGCCATATTTTCTTGAACGCGAATTTGTTTGAGAATCCCCATCCGTGTCCTCCTTTTGGATAGCAGAGTAGGGTGGCCGGTACTTTGTGTGCCAGAAGAGCCTGGTAGTAACGGATGCTGTTTTCCGGTACGACAGCCCGGTCGTCGCTACAATGGATCAGCAGTGCCGGCGGAGTTTGTGCGTTTACCTGAAGTTCATTGCTGAAGAACTCAATCTGTTTGTCCGAAGGATTCTTTCCCAATAAATTCTGGTGTGACCCCTGATGCGTGATTTCCTGGCGCATGCTGATTACCGGATACAGGAGTAGCTGAAAGTCCGGTCGGCAATCTTTGGTATAATGTGTTGCAGCTGTTGAGGCCAGATGCCCTCCGGCAGAAGCTCCCATGATGCCTATTTTTTTCAGATTCCACTCGTCGGCATGCTGGCGCATGATGCGGATTGCTTTCTGAGCATCACTTAAAGGAACATCGCTGTGTCCATTCGGCATTCGGTATTTCAGTACAGCAAAAGTAATTCCCTGTTCGTTAAACCAGGAGGCCATATCGTGCCCTTCGTGCTTCAACGCTACATAAGCATATCCCCCGCCCGGGCAGGCAATAACAGCCTTGCCGTTGCTTTTTTCGGGAAGATATATCGTGAGTGAAGGCTGGGTAACGTTTCCGACAATTCCGTTTTGGATGACTTTCTCCGCTTCTGTAATTTCATTTGTGTTTGGGGCACTGTCGGGCCACAAGGGAATTTCAATTTTCTGTTGGGCACATACAGAAGTGGCCAACAGAAAGATATAGCTGCCCAAAGCTGTAATCAGGAATTTTCTGTATTCTGGTAGTGTAATTTTTTTCATGTCTGTTGCTTTTAAGAGTTTGTTATCAGAAGAATGCAAAAGCATCGTAATATGTTTTGTTTATTTTCGTTTTCATACGAGATGGTTTGCATAAAGATCATTCATTTTCTGTATGGGAGCCATCCATTTCTTTGGCATATAGCGAGTTTCCCAGTAGAGTTATGTATCTTATGATATACTCCAATTTATAGGGAGACATTTCTCCTTCCAGAGAAACGGGCTGGTTTGCCTCTAGTGATTGCACGATATGCTGATAGACCGATGAGGCTTCTTCCATTGTCCGTTTAGCTTGTTTGGCTCTGACCTTTATAAAAAGTTCCAGAGCTGTTTTGATTATCCGAATCAAATTTTCTTGGTCTTTTCGCTCTGTGTACAGCACAATAAGTCGGTCGAAGGGCATTCTTACCGGTTGTTCGAGAAGTATTGCTTTTTCATAAACACTGACAGCTTCATCAGTCAATCCTTCTTTTTTCAGTTTATCTCCCAACTTTGTCAGGCGTAAGCTTTTCTGGTAGATATCCTGGCACTCAATATAATTCAGGTCTTCAGGATTCTGAAAGGTTTCTTCGGTGATGAGTTGCAATTTTTCAATCATTTCCGTTTCGTCCTTACAAAGAACCTCTCTAGGGACTGTGCCTCGGTTCGGACCTACAATTTCTGCCCTTTCCAGATAGTAAATCAGTCTTTGGGCTCTATTGTAGCCTATACAGAATTTTCTTTGGAGCAATGAGGTACTTCCCAATTGCGTATTTACTATCAAATTTGCAGCCTTTTCAAAAAGTGGGTCAATATTCGCCTTGTTTAGAATTTCCTTATATTTTTCCGAAAGGCTGTAATCAGGAACATATTGTTTTTTATCCATCAGAAGATCCTGTTCGGGGGATTTTTTCACCTCTGTTTCTTCCGCATGTTTCTCACGTTCCTGAGTCGGGATGAGAGCGGAGAGTGCTGCCATGAAGAGGAATAATAAGGACCATCTCCATGAGATCCCTAACACCAGAGGAAGCATAACTGATGCCCATAAACACGAAAACAACAGAACAAACCGCAGGAGTCTGCGGTAAGTGATTTCGTTATTTTTCTTTTTTTCTTTAAAATCTGCATCTTTGGGATTTTCTGCATTTGAATCCGTATCGGGAAGTCTTTTCATTGTCTTATTATAAGAGGAGTTCTATAAATTAAAATATTGTA
>ERZ791667.39-NODE-39-length-100294-cov-5.74708_pt1 | contig 100294 bp, 76 predicted proteins | sample MGYA00509959_ERZ791667 | MGnify/ENA primary metagenome ERZ791667 (study PRJEB30046, sample SAMN00715196) | human gut metagenome | study: EMG produced TPA metagenomics assembly of the A metagenome-wide association study of gut microbiota in type 2... | reverse complement strand
CTCTTGGAACCATATAAACAACTGTACTACAATATTTTAATTTATAGAACTCCTCTTAAAATGGACCGGCCTGTTACATCAGTTTTTGGTTACGGTTCTAGGTATGCCTCAATCCCTATTGCCGTTCCGGGATTTTCTCGATTCGGATGTCACGGGGTTGCGGAATCTTGTTTTTAGGGGAGGGAACTTTGGTCTGTATCACTCTCATCAAGCAAAAACAAAATCTCGTTTATCCAGTAAGATTGCAGTTCTTCGTGCTTATATGGCGCGACTGAATTTTTCAAGAACCTATGCATCTTCTGAGGTAGGCTGGGCATTGTGGAATTTGGTAAAAGGACAATTCAAATGAAAAGGATCTTTAAATTTTCAGTCGCTGATTTCCTTTTTGGTCTGTTGCTTCCTGAGGACTACGATATAAAGAAAGAACTGGCGCCCCTGCTTCCTTTTTATATAGAAGAAAGCACAAACACCGATTTCCTTTTTATCATAGATTGCGAAGATCGTGCGAAGGCTCCGAGGGAATCAGAACAGAAACTTTTGGAGGAATCAGAAAACGACATGGGGCATATTTGTCTGATGAGTGATGACAATCACTTTTCTGTTTCTTTTTGTCAGACTCCTGGAGGAAGGGAACATTTGCTTTGTTGGGATAAAATGTATACCCATATCAGAGCCTATCTTCATTGGGAAGACCCTTATGCAAGTCGGGTTCTGCTTTCCATGGTACGTGTTATTTTTTCTCAGGTTATTCTTGCTGAAAATGCTGTTGCAGTTCATGCCTCAGCGGTCATGCTTGGTGGATATGCTTTCTTGTTTATGGGGCGTAGCGGTACCGGGAAAAGTACCCATGCAGACCTGTGGAGAGCGCATTTTCCGGATTGCGAGCTGATTAACGATGATAATCCCATCCTGAAAATAGAAAAGGAACAAGTATGGATTTATGGCTCGCCTTGGAGCGGAAAGCGGCATTGCTATCGGAATGTGAAGTATCCCGTCAAAGGGATTGTAAGGTTAAGGCAGAGTCCTCATAATCTTTTCTGCGAGAAAAACGGAGTGGACGCATTTTTGCAGCTTTTACCGGGTGTTTCAGTCATTAAGCAGGATAAGGAGAGATACAATGCCCTTTGCGGAACTTTAGTTCGGATAAGCACGCTGGTTTCTGTGGGTGTGATGGAATGCTTGCCGAATCAGGAGGCAGCACAAATATGTATGGATAATCTTAATAAATAAATATAATGAAAGGAAAATTGTTTATTGGCTTTGCCGTATTATTGATGACTTCATGTGCATCGCGAAAGAATTTCCTGTATTTTCAAGATATGGAAATGGGAGAGTCTTATCCTATTGCGGAAAGACATGAAACCGTGTTGCATTGTGATGACCGTTTGAGTATTAAGGTCAGCAGTAAGAATCCGGAGTTGGCCATACCGTTTAATGCTACGAATTCTGCTGTCAGAGTTAATACAAATGGCAAAATGAATGTCGAGGGCAGTGGAGAAAGCAATGACCGTGGGTATTTGGTAGACCCGGAAGGCATGATTGACTTTCCTATTTTAGGAAAATTGCATGTGGAAGGGCTTTCTGTCTTACAAGTTGCCGACCTGATTAAAAAGAAAATTATTGAAGGAGACTATATTAAGGAACCCTTGGTTGATGTTGAACTCTTGAACTTTAAATATACCGTATTGGGTGCAGTGGGTTCTAATGGAGTATATACTGCCACTGATGGTCGGGTCACTTTGGTCGAAGCCATTGCTAAAGCTGGAGATATCTCTGCTAAAGCAAAGATTGATAAGATTGCGGTGATTCGCGAAAAGGATGGAAAACGTCAGGTCTTTATGCACGATTTGCGTTCCAGAGATATCTTTGATTCGCCATGCTATTATTTGCAGCAGAATGACATTGTCTATGTAGAACCGAAGTATAAGAAGAAGGATACCGAGGATCGAGGTGTACAATATATAGGTCTTGCGGCAAGTATGACAACCGCTGTAACCACTTTATTGATGTTGCTTTTAAGATAAACCTAAAATATGAAGAAATGAAAGCGAATAAAAAAGTAGATTCAGGATTGAATCTGATCGATGTATTTTCATTCCTGATTTCAAAATGGAAATGGTTTTTGTTGTCTGTTCTGGTTTTTGGCAGTGCGGCCTGGTTGTATTATGCGCGAAAGCCTTTTGTTTATTTCCGTTCGGCAACGGTCATTATCAAGGACCCTTCCAATAAGACTACGACTGCCGGATTCGACCGTTATGATAATTTTATCAATAAGGTGAATGTTGCCAATGAAATTCTGCAATTCCGTTCCAAACGTCTTATGCGCGAAGTGGTGCAGCGGATGCATGGTGATGTTGATTATCTGATTGAGGATGGCTTACGTCATATAGAGTTGTATACCAAGGCTCCGGTTACCGTATCTTTTCCGGGTATGTCTCCGAACAGTGCTGTACAGTTTAAACTGACGATGCTGAACTTAAACGAAGCACAGATTAAAACTCTGGGCGATGCCGGTAAAACCTATAAGGTGCAGTTGCGTGATACCACGGCCATTGGAAATTTCAAGATAGCCGTGACTCCTACCAATTTCCTGAATAAATCCTGGATTGGCCAGGAAATTACGGTGCGCAAGAATCCTTTGGAGTCTGTCGTTTCTTATTATAGCGGCAATTTTGCAATCAGACAAGAAGAGGAAGAATCTTCTATCCTGACATTGGCCTTGCGTGATTTTTCTCCGGAGCGCGCGGAAGAATTGCTCAACACAATGATCAATGTCTATAATGAAGAAGCCATTGAGGATAAGAATCAGGTAGCGATCAATACCGCAAACTTTATCAATGAGCGATTGATTATTATTGAAAAAGATCTGGGAGTGGTTGAGACTGATCTGGAGACTTTCAAGAGTAATAACCAACTGATGGATGTTAACTCTACTGCAGGTATGTATATGAACGAGTCCCAGAAATATGGTGCAGATGGTTTGGAGTTGGAAACACAGTTGCGTTTGGCTCAATACATTAAGGAATATTTGATTGATCCGGCTAAGGAGACGGATTTGATTCCTGCGAATACCGGACTTAGTGATGCCAGCGTGGAAAGCCAGATCAATACCTATAATGAACTGAAGTTGCGACGCGACAAACTGATTGATGACAGCAGCGATAAGAACCCGGTAGTGGAAGAGATGAACAACTCCTTGCGGGCCATGAAGCAGAATATTGTTCGTGCCATTGATAATCTTATTGTCAGCCTGAATGTCCGTCGTCGTGATGCGCAGAGCCGTGAAACCCGTGCTCAGGTACGCTTTAGTTCAATTCCTAAGAAAGAGAGACAGATGCTTTCTATCGAGCGTCAGCAGAAGATCAAGGAATCTCTGTATATGTTCCTGTTGAATCGTCGTGAAGAGAATGCCTTGACACAAGCCATGGCCGACAACAATGCCCGTTTGATCGACGAGGCTGATAAGGGCAGTGGTCCTATTGCTCCCGTTCGTAACCGGATTCTGGTTTTAGGACTTTTGGCCGGAATTGCTCTCCCCGGTGTCGCTTGTCTTCTGATCCTTTTTTTGGACACCCGTGTTCATGGTCGCAAGGATTTGGAGGGTGTGGTTACAGCACCGTTATTGGGTGAGATTCCTTTGGACAAGAAACTTGCCAAGAAGAAAAAGCCAACCCAAGGTCCACGTTTGTTCCTTGATAAACAAGATGATATTATTGCGGAAGCTTTCCGTATTCTGAGAACGAATATGGCCTTTATGGCTAAAAAAGGAGTTCCGGTTAAGGTAATAACTTTCACTTCTTTTAGAGAAGGAGCCGGAAAAACTTTTATACTTCGAAATTTAGCTGTATCTTTGATGGCAGCAAAGAAAAAAGTTGTAGTGGTGGATTTGGATATCCGTAAGCGCACTTTGAGCCGTCATTTTGCCAAACATCCGTATGGCATGACAAACTATTTGTCAGATGCCTCTATTCGGTTGGAGGATGTCCTGATAAAAGGAAACGGCGTGGATATACCGGATGCCATTCTGGCGGGACCGGTAGCTCCTAATCCTGCGGAACTTTTATTGGAGAGCCGTTTGGACGAGCTGATTGAGGAATTAAAGACGATGTACGATTATGTCATTGTGGATAATGTGCCTATCGGTATTATTGCGGATGCATCTATTGCCAATAGAGTTGCGGATCTTACATTGTTCATTGTGCGTGCAGGAAGTGTCGACCGTCGCCTGCTACCGGAGATCGAAGATCTGTATGAGAATAAAAAATTAAATAACATGGCTGTGGTCTTGAATGCCGTTGAACATCGAACTGTTTATGGTTACGGCTACGGTTATAGTTATCAATATAAAGGGGGAGAATAAATAGGAAACAGTTCTATTAACAGTTAAAATGGATGAGTATGAAAAAGAAAATTTATGAAGCACCACTTTTTGAAGTCAAAAGGGTGGAGCTGGAAAAAGGCTTTATGAAGGCTTCGGTGTTTGAGCCTGAAGACGGACATGACAAAGGTGTGTCTATTGAAGGACACGAATTTGGCAATTCCGGAAATTATTTTGATAATCCTACAACGGAACCTGGATGGAATGAATGGGATAATTAACTTAAAATTCTAGTAGTTATGAAATTAAAGGTATATAGCATGCTTGCAGCTTCCTTGTTGCTATTGGGAAGTTGTGCTGAACAGGAGGAGATGGGTACTCCTATACAGACAGGTGACGAAATACATTTTGGTCTTTCAACACCGGGTGAAGTGAAGACTCGTACAATATATGGTACCCCTGTAGATAATGGTGATGGTACGGGATATTTTCCAATTTATTGGGAACAGGATGATGAAATAGCAATATATTGTCCTCAGGCAATTCAACCTGAAACGCAGTTGGTTCATTATAAGATTACTCCTGATCCAAATGATAAGTCAACATCATCTGCTGTTACGCGAGTTGGTGATGTAGGTCTTCAATGGGGAGATAGAGATAAAGAGCATCGCTTTTATGGATTTTATCCGGCTTCTGCAGTAAAGGGAACAGAAACAGATGGACGTATAATATCAGAAATTCCAGTATTTCAGAGCGTTACGGAATGGAAAGATAATGGGAACGCTGTTGGAAAAGGTAAGGTATATACAGGTGTTCCCGATACAAAATTTGCATATATGTTTGCTTATACTGCAGTAACACCTAGCAGCCTTACTGCAGAAAATGCAGACATTCCTTTGAAGTTTAGTCCTTTAGTGACGATTCTTGAGGTAGAAGTTAATGGCCCTAAGAGTGGTAGTCCTGTAAAAGTAACTAATGTCAATGTTACTTCAACAGATGGTACTGCTTTGGCTGGAAATTTCGAATGTCTCATAAGTGACAGAAGCGGAAAATGTACACCTGTGAATGATGCTACAGTAACAAACCGTGTATCAGTTTCTTGTTATGATAATGATAAGGATGAATTTATCGAATTAGGTGTTGGTGATAAACTGAAGGTGAAACTGTTTTTACTTCCTTATACAGACCATGATATACAACAAGGTAGCTTGAAGGTAACAGTTTCAACACTTAACGGTGCTGCTAAAACCAAGACACTGCAGACTGCGGATGTTATATCACAATGTGTGAACAGAGTGTCTTTGCCTGCTTTGAATGCCAATGATGATACAAACTATTGGTTGAGTAATTTGGATCCTGATATATATTTCTCAGAGTTGTCAATGCCGGGCAGTTTCCAGTCTGCCGGAACATCTGCTGATGGTGGTGCTGATGCATATCAAGGAATGAGTATTGAACAACAGTTTAATGATGGAATTCGTGTATTCTCGTTCCAAACTACTGCTCCTAGTCGTGAGGGTGGTGAACTTAAATTATATTATGCAGGAAGTGAACAGTCTACAACACTTTCAACAGTAGCTAATAACATAAAATCTTATGTTCAAGCTGCAAATGCCTCTCCTAATAATAAAAATCAGAATAAGAATGAATTTGCAGTAATAGAAGTCTGGTATAAGCAGACTGCCGCTACTGGCATTGGATTAATAGAGAATGCAGCTCGTGAACGTTGGATGAAAACAGTGGCCCAGAGAGTAAATGATTGGGCTACAGATAATGGATTTGTTGTAAATCCAAGTGCAGACATGACTATCAGTGATTTGGCAAATAAAGTTGTTGTAATTATCCGATATGCTGATCAAGTAGGTTGGCCTCTTGATCCTATGTCTCCTTATATCCAAGGAGGCACTTATAGTGCGGTATTCTTGGATTGGCAGGATGAAGAAACAGCAATGCAACAGATCCCTGTTAAATTTGGTAATCCAGGTGCTACAGAAAGTGGATTGACAATAAATGTAACGGATGTGACTTATGTGAATTCAAGCAGTGGAAATGGTAATATTTCTTTGGAAAATAAAGTTGCATTGGTTAAAAGTCTTTTTGACATGAGTGTTACAAACTATCCTAATGAATCAGTGAGTCGATCCAATTGGTATTTAAATAATTTAGGTGGATTCTACCGTACTACTGAAGGGGGTAGAGGTGGTGATACACGAACCTATGCAACAGATATGCATAATAGAGTTGTAGACATTCTTCAGGATCGTACTCAAAATGCAGCCATAGGTATCATGTTGATGAACTTTGCTGATAAACAAGGAGACTCTGGTGCCAAATATAAGAGTGACTGGCTGATTCAGACTATTATCGACAATAACTTTAAGTTTGCTTTGCGTAAGAAGCCTTCGAATAACACTAGAACAGAGTATGTAACTCGAATGACTTCTGATGAGGATGGTTGGGATAATTAATTGACCATAAACTTTTCTTCACCGAGTTTCTCGGTGAAGAAAAGACTTTCTGACTTAATAACGTAAGATTCTAATTGTATATTATTATGATGAAGAAATCTCTTTTTGCAGCTTTGCTTCTGGCAGCTGCAAGTCCTGTTCTGGCTCAGTCAGAGCAGACAACAAGAAACGGTGAGGAAACCGTAGAGTATAGCAATGATAAATATAAAGTAGAGACCAATGGTTTCTGGAGCAACTGGTTTATTACAGCCGGTGCCGGCCCACAGGTGATGTTTAGCGATCACGACAAACAGATGGGATTCGGCGAGCGTATCTCTCCAGCCGTTGATATTGCTGTAGGTAAATGGTTCACACCGGGCATGGGATTGCGTTTGATGTATAGTGGCGTTAGCCTGAAGGGAGCCACTCAGAACAGTTCATACTCTACCGGTGAAGTATATGATGCTTCACAATGGTTGGACAAGCAGAAGTTTAAATATTTCAATCTGCATGCCGATGTGATGATGAATCTGTCTAACATCTTCTGCGGTTACAACGAAAACCGGATCTGGAACTGTAGTCCTTATTTGGGTTTTGGTGTCATGCGCATTATGGACAGTCCTAAATCTGTTGATTTTGCTGCAAACCTGGGTCTTTATAATTCTTTCCGTTTATGCTCTTCCTTGGATTTGAATCTGGATATCCGCGGAACTATTGTTAAGGATAATTTTGAGAATGAGGTCGGTGGTCGCAAGGCAGACGGTATTCTGACAGCTTCTGTAGGTCTTACCTATAAGTTCCCGAAACGCAACTGGGAACGCAGCAAGACTGTTGTACGCTACGATAACGCCATGCTGAATCAGGTTCGTGAGGATTTGAATAACATGTGCGCTGAGAACGAGCGTCTCAAGAATCAGTTGAAGGACAACCAGAATACTAAGGTTGAAAAGATCAAGGTTGCAGCTTCTAACATCATTACCTTTAAGATTGGTTCAAGCAAGCTGACCAACGAAAACCGTGTTAAGTTGAGATTCTTGGCCGATGTAATCAAATCTGCTGATCCTAATGCCAAATACATGGTTATCGGTTATGCGGATGCTGGTACTGGTTCTAAGGGCTTGAACTTGAAGCTGAGTGAAAAACGTGCCAAGGTGGTTTATGACTGTCTGGTCAATGAATTTGGTGTTAAGGCTTCTCAGTTGCAGATGGATTACAAGGGTGGCGTTGAGAACATGTTCTATGATGATCCTCGTCTGAGCCGTTCTGTAATTATTGTTTCTGAGTAAACAGTCCTGTATAGCGTACTACTTATTAACACTTAATAGAATTGTTTGGGGCTGCATCGTCATGCACGATGCAGCCTTTTTAGAATCAGGAAACTAATGCAGACTAGATATGCGGTAACAAAATAATAGCGGCTGCAACTATAAACCCTATAGTTGCAGCCGCTATTATTTTGTTGTATATAAAGGTTCGTTATAGTTTGCCAATACTTATAGTTTTATTCCATAAGTTTTGTAATTTCATTTTTATATGGAGTTGATGCATAATTAGTATTATTCCTTCAGCCTTGAAATATTTTACAATGATACCCCAAACAGACAATATAAGTTTTGATTCGCTTTTCATTATCTGAAGATTAAACATTTTACAATTACGTTGTAAAAAGAACTTCAACATAGAGGCTGCAGTGAGATTTTGTTCTACATCATAAATACCTTTAGTCGTTTGTAATTCAGAAATAAATTTATCATTTAGTGATAAGCCTGACCAAACTCCTTTTTCATGTATTCTGTAAACCCCCATGCAGTCATTTAGTAATACTCCCTTTCCTTTTTTTAATAATACATAGAAATAAACCAGATCTTTCTTGTTCTTAAATTTCATATAATAGTCAGAATCAAAAGCAGAAGCACGATACATGCACGTAAGAGGTTGAGTTACCCAATTTTCGCGAAGAATATAGTAGTTTAAATCAAAAGTAAAATCATTGTTAATACCTCTGGGTAGAATATTTCCTAAAGAACATGAGTTCTGATAAAATTCTTGATATCTATGTGAGCATAAAACATAATCAGGATGAGCCTCTAGAAAATCCACTTGTTTCTGCAATTTATATGGGTCTGTCCAATAGTCGTCCCCCTCACACATGGTAATATATTTACCTTTACTGGCTTCATTCATGATCCTTAATAAGGAACCGTCTTTTTTGGAATACTGGTTTTCCGTTTCATAGATTGGCTTGATAATATCAGGATATTTTTCTGCATATTCTCTTATGATATCTGCTGTATTATCTGTTGACGCATCATCATGAACTATCGCTTCAAAGCGAAAGTTTGTTTTCTGCATTATAAAGCCTTCAAGAGTTTCACGAATAAATTTTTCCTGATTATACGCAGTGCATCTTATACTTACAATTATTGGTTCTTCATTGTAGTCTATTTTATTATTCATATCCAAAAATAAAAGTAAAATACTGAAAATAGAGATATCTAGCTTTAGCTTAAAATTTGTTATCTTATTGCATTCTGATAGAGGATATACACTTTGAGGTTACTTTTTTCCTTTTCATAGAATTCCACAGCCATTCATGAATTAAGTTATCAACAATGCGATATAGATTTTTCAAATGGTGCTTTATGTGAAATTGTCTTTAATATATTTAATTCTGTTGGTCAATAGGCGAAGCATATTTTTCTGATATTTTTCTGAGTTGTACAATTGTTTTTGCTTTTTTGATATAGAATCAAGGCTTTCTAAAACCTCGTCAAATATTTTTTTCCAAGAATAAGAAGAGAAAAATAAAGTCTCTTCATAAATAGTACCTGAAAAGGTATTTTCTAATGCCCCTAATAATTTATTATATGAATAATATGTGCCATTACCAAATTCATATAATTTACAAATAAATGGAGTCTTGGAACTTAAAGCAAAAATACCAGCATGATAGCGTGACGTAATAACAAGTTCTGCATTTTTTATATAGGAATAAACTGTCTCTATCGGTATGAATTTACGTTCGTTTATATCAATAAGTTTTGAATGCTTCATGTGTTGGTGCAGATATTTGGACTGCTCTGCACCAAAATGGACTAAATCGAATGGTAGAAGAACTATACTTAATCCATATTTTTCATAAAGTTTTGATTCAAACTCTACAAAATCTTCAACATGGGTAATAATATAATCCATTGATTCGTGAATAACCAATACGATAAATTTTTCTTTCTTATCAAGATCTAATTTAGGATTCGTTAGTTTATTATTTAAAAATAATAAGTCGTCGGGCAGGAATTCGATTTTGTTGTTTCTATACGGACTTAATATCTCACCTAGGTAAGAAGGTGACAGATAATCATCCCGTAAGGAAATAGATGCATTTCTTATGTAATTAAAAAACAGTCTTAAGTTCTCTTTATAAGAAACAATGGGGCCTATTCCTTGCGACATAAAGATTATTGGTATTTTTCTTTTTTGTGCAATGATTATAGGAGTAACAACTTTTATAAATTTATCAGTACGAGAACACCATGAGTCATTTAACCATCCGCCTCCAGACACGCACAATACATCTATAGAAGAAATTTCCTCTTCTATTCTATCAAGATTTTCAACTCCAGACAGAATTTCTGATGGAGTAATGACCTGATTACTATTTAATGTGTTATTTTTTAAGATAACTTCCTGGGTTTTATACGTATCTTTATCTAGATAATATGATAAAGTACTATGTGGAAAGTTTTTTGAGTACGTAAAAACAACAACACTGTCGGGATTAATATCATAGATGTTATTAATTAATATAGCCCAATCTCCGAAATTTGCCGTACAATAAGGCCCGGTAAATGCCACTTTCATATAACTAATATTTGCGATCTAATAAAAATTCAACTCCATCCACATCAAACACAGGGATATGACATGTATTATGAACATTCTCTCTTTCTTTGTAAGCGTTATCAATAAAGATTGCAGATTCATGTTTAATGAAATCAGACTTTTTCGAACCTTCATCAAGTACAATAATATCATCAAATAATAAATCAGATATTGCATACTTTCTCAAAGACTGATAAATATCATGAATATGTTTGGTTATCAGATATATTTTCTTGTTATTATTTCGAGCCTGATATATAAAACGAATAAGATTTAAATTTACCTTACCGTTAGTAATTATAGTGTCATCAAAATCAATATAAGCTGCATCATACTCGTAATTAAGGTTATAAACACCTGTTAACATTTTTTCCATTGAGACATTTCTACCGTTATCAGAGACAGATATGTCATATCCCATTGCTGTATAGATACTCAATAAAGGCAAATTAATACCTTTAGCACGAGTCAAACTCATGGAACCTGCACATCTTGCTGATATTTCTAATAACTTTAACTTGCCAGAGTTGTCTCTTTTTAGCTGAAAATACCACAATCCTAGAAAATGTAATTTTTTATTAATGATATCAGCAATCTCTAGAAATTCTGATGCTATGTCTAACGTATGGCCGGAAACCGATATACCTCCTAGTGTCCTAGTTCTAGTTCGAGGTGAAATATATCGTAAAGTTCCATGATTATCTGTTAAACAATCAACAGTATATTCTTCTCCACTAAGATATTCCGTTACAAGATAAGAGCTAAAATCAATCTGACGTAGTTCATCAGAATTATTAATTTTTACAGCGCCTACAGCTCCTTGACCTGTATCTGGCTTAGCAAATAATGGAAATTCAATATTTATATCATTTTTTACTATTCGTCTTGGAGCAAAACTATTATCTGCAAATAATTCATATGTCTTGATTTTACTTCTACAGATTTCAGAAGTATAACTATCTGCACTCAATAATTTTGACGCTAATTTGTCGCTATTCAGTGATAAAAACCTAACAACGCTATCATGAGTTGGTATTACCACATCTATTTTATTTGACAACAAAACAGGATTAAATAAGTCGAAAAAATTCTCGTCTTGTATTGTTGGTACGTTTGGTATATAATTTTCAAAAACGAGATACCCTTGGCGCTTTACTGAAGAAGCTCCAAATAGTTTTATGTTGACACAGGAAGATAATGCGTCATGTAGTTCTATGGCATTTGCTCCCTCTGCTGGAAATACTAGAACATTTATAACACCCATTATTTCAATACATTTATTAAATTAATACTACAATAATATATTACAGAGTATAAAAGATTACGGATAAAAATTAGATTTTTTCTTATACAAGAAAAAACTGTGTCTTATCAGATTAAAGTAAGCATCTGATTATTTTTTCCATTTCTTTTTTTCCATATCTCTGATCTATGGGGATTGCGGCTAACCTTAGCATTAACAAATACTCAAAATCAGATTTTTGACACCATTTCTGCACATTTGTCCAATAAGTTGGTATAAAAATTTTTTGAGATATAAGTTTCTCCTTAATATTTTGAATATTTGTGAAGTAAGGGTATATCATTGGGACTGCATTGTCCGTTAAGCTATCTTCAAGGTAATTACCTGAAGATAGACGCTCTGACAGATAAATATAATTCTCTCTTCTTCGTTCTATAACTTCCTGGTAATTGATTCCGCATAATATCCGATCCGTTAGGGTAGACATTAGTTTTATCGGTTGATCATCTAAAGCACGATCATTGTTTTGGAAGATAGAAAAAGCAGATTCTGCACCTTCGTCTATTCTTTGAAGTAGATGCAGCATTCTATTATAAGATTTGTCTTGAGTCAATTTTTCATCTAGTAATTTATCAGTGTAAAGATATGCTCCATCAGCAACACCAAAAAATTTTCTTGCAGAATAGAAAGTATCTATGCCATTTATGGGAGGTGCAAAAAATGCTTGTGAATTATCTATAATTAGTTGTGTATGGTATACTTCTGAGAGCTTTTGAACGGTAGCTTGCTTTAACCCAAAATAATTAGTATATAAGAACGCTTCATTTGTTTTTAGAGTTGGAAGTTTTGTGGGCTCCAAATCTGACTTGATATGATAGAATTCATATTCTATACCCAGTTTTTTAAGAGGTTGTAGCATCACCTCACAAGTATAATATGGTATATAAATTTTCTTATAATTTCTGACACGTAAAATATACTCAAAGGCATTACGAGCAGAATTTAGGCGTAAAGCATTTTCATGATAATGCTTACCTTTACGCAGTTCCAGCTCAAAGTATCCACCTATTGCTTCCATTAGTTTATGATTATTTTTAAATACTTTTTTTGATTTGTTAGGACCGACTTCAAATCTTCCTCTGTATCAAATTTTAAAACTAAAGTTCCAATTGCATTATTTGCTGCATTAAATCCTGATATCTTTTCTCCTTTTTTCACCCAAAGATCTTCTTCTACAATATTGGCTTTCAATTTATCAGATATAGTTAAATCTTTGAAAATGCCATCACAATCAGCATGTAGAATTATTTCAGCCCAATGACCTTCATAAGTTTTCTGTTCTAATTTTATAACAGTATCACCAATTGCAGCACGAACAGCATTTGTAATTAAGTCAATGCCGGTAGCAAATCGTACCATTTCAGATAAACGATTACCTCCTCCTCTTGGAGAAACTTCCATAATATATGTTTTACCATTTGTACCGACTCTTGTCTCTACATTATAGACAGAGGTTTTCATTTTAAGAAGAGACAGAAGACGCTGTAATTCAGATGTTAATTCAGCTTCCTGTTCTTTTGTCATTGTAGAAGGCCAACTATATGCAGCTGGAGTATAAGGGTTTTGTGCATTCTCGTCAAAATATTGTGCAGAGAATGAAACAAATTTCAATTCTCCATCTACAGAAAAACAATCCGAGTCAGATGAACAACCTTGTTTCTCTATAAATTCTTCTACTATAACCCGATGAGAATGAGAATACTCTAAAGCATATCGTAATGCATCCTCCAAATATTCAATGCTTTCTACTTTCTTAACTCCTTTGCTGCCTGCCGAGTCTGTCGGTTTTACAATTAATGGCCATTCAAAGTCATTTAATCCAGATAAAGCTTCTTCAACAGACGAAAATCCCTTTGCTTTGGGAACATTAAAACCATGCTCCGTTAGGAACTGGCGGAAACGATCTTTATTTTGCAAAATACAAACAGATTCATAAGGACCAAATGCTGGAAGCCCCATCTGTTCTTGTACATACGCTGCGGTAATAACTCCTGGGTCTACAGCGAAAGACATGATACCGTCTATTTGTTTTTCCTGAGCAATTTTTAAGACTGCTTCTTTATCCACGATACTTACATTGCAATATTCATCTGAATATTTATGAGCTATATTGTCTGGCAAATAATCGCAAGTTATCACATATATTCCCAATTTATGGGCAGCTTCTATTACTGGTATCAAATATCTTAACCCACCTAGAAGCATCAATTTTTTCTGTTCCTGCATATTATCGTAATATCAAATTTAAAACTCGTTCCACATCTTCATCACTCAATCCATAGAACATTGGCAGACAGATAACCTGTTCAGCCTTCTCTGTGGCAACAGGCAAATTCTCTTTTGTTGCAGATTCTAATCCGCGGTAAGTTGAAAATTCGCTGATCAGAGGATAGAAATATCTTCGTCCCAGAACATTATGCTCTTTCATTTTAAAATACAGTTCATCACGGGTCATGCCATATTGTTCTGCATCTACAAATACCGGGAAATAAGCATAATTGTGCTTTACTCCCGCAATGTCATTGAAAAAGGTTATTCCTTTAACGTCCTTCAGCACTTCACGATACGATTCCGCAACATGTTTACGGCATTCTATGGCCTTGTCTACTTGCTTCAGATTCAGAAGTCCGTAAGCTGCACGCACTTCGTCCATCTTGCTGTTTATGCCTGGAGCAACAACGGTGGTTTCTCCGGCAAATCCAAAATTCTTCAGGTAGTCTATGCGTTTTTTAGTTTGTTCGTCGTGCATGACCAATGCTCCGCCTTCAATGGTGTTATACACTTTAGTGGCATGAAAACTAAGTGTGGACATATCGCCGGCATTAAGTATAGACTCTCCGTTTACTTTTACTCCGAAGGCGTGAGCTGCGTCGTATATTACTTTCAATCCATATTTATCAGCTATTTCCTGAATTTTTTGGGTGTCGCATGGATTGCCATATACATGCACCGGCATAATTGCAGTAGTTCGTGGAGTTATAGCAGCTTCAATTTTTTCAGGATCCAGATTACAGGTAACAGGATCTATATCGACAAAAACTGGCTTGATGCCGTTCCACCATAGCGAATGCGTTGTGGCAACAAAACTGAATGGGGTGGTTATTACTTCTCCAGTTATGCGCAATGCCTGCAAGGCTGTAATCAGCGGAAGTGTTCCGTTTGTGAAAAGGCTGATAAACGGAACTCCGAGGTAGTCGCAAAGGGCCTTTTCAAGTTCCTGATGGTAGTGGCCATTATTGGTGATCCATTTTCTTTTCCATATATCTTCAAGATATACGTTGAATTCTTCTAAAGATGGCATCAAAGGGGATGTCACCGTTATCTGTTTCTCTGCCATATTTTTATTTTCTTTTTATGATTGCCAAAACCTCTTTAAGTTCATCAAAATGCATGATATATGCTCCTAAAATATAGTAGATTCCTCCTGCAAGGATTCCTGCAAAAAGTTTGATCCACATTACTTCAATGAAATGTGTAACCAACAATACGATACCTCCCATAAGGAGTGAATGTATAATGATAGGTAGTAAATCTTTTATCTGACTCAAGAATCCGTAACCTATAAGCCGTTTGGTATAGTATGTATTCCAGACCAATGACAGGAGTGAGGATACAATACTGCCATAACACATGGCCACAATACTTATGGGCACTGTGATACACAAGATGCACACTCCCTGAATTTTTTTTATGATCTCAAGCTTTAGAAAATAGTCTGAACGGCCTTTAACCTGAAGTATATTGAGATTTATCGCATGGATGGGATACCACATCATTGAAAAACATACGATCTGCAACAGATATATGGCTCCTTCCCACTTGTCAGTAAGCACAACTCTTATAAAAGGTTCTGCAACAGAAGCCAAACCAATCATCAGCGGGAACACAACAAAAGCAGACATACGTATAAATCTTTTATAAGCATCGGCAAGGCGTTCTTCGTCATTCTGGATAGAGCAGAGTACAGGGAAGGTAACGCTTTGCAGCACTCCGGTAATATTGGAGGACGGGTATTGTGCCAGTCCTGATGCACGGGAGTAAAGTCCTAATGAGGATGAGGAATATACTTTTCCGATTACCAGTGTGTACACATTATTATAGATGGTATCCAGTAAAGCAGATGCCAGTAATTTTGAGCCGAATGAAAACAATTGTCTGAAAGACTGCCAGGAAAACACTAGGCTGGGCATCCAGCGTACAAAACACCATAGCAGGATTGTATTAAGCAGTGACGAAAAGACCATCTGAAAAACCAAAGCCCAGGCTCCATATCCGCTGTATGCCAGATAGAGACCTAAGCAGCCAGTAGACAATGCAGATATCAAGGATATTATAGCCCGTGTCTTGAAATTTATGGCGATTGACAATTGGGCACTTTGTATTCCTCCTAATGCGGAGAATATCAAAGTCAGCGCAACAACCCGAGTAACATCCTTAAGCATGGGGATATTATAGAATGAGGCAATATAAGGTGATGCTAGCCATAATAAGGCATAAAAGATTATGGCTACTACTATATTAAAATAGAAAACGGTTGAAAAATCAGTTTCTGTGCGGTTGGCTTTCTGAACCAATGCTGCTCCAAAACCGCTATCCACAAAAGTATTGGATACTGCAAGAAATATACCGAGCATGGCTATTACCCCATAATCTGAAGGCATTAAAAGGCGTGCAATCAGTATACTGAAAACAAACTGTATACCTTGGGTAGAGAAACGGTCTATTGCACTCCATATAACACCGTTTACGGTCTTTTTCTTTAGTGATTCTTTCTCCATCTGATTTTTATTTTCTCCAAACTTTATTGATGTTTTAATGCTTTGTTTATATAGGACTCCCTAGGTTTGTTTCATCTTTACAAGGGCCAAATAATAATCGAAGTGGGCATGAAGTCTACTTTCGTATTTTTTGTCGTTTGCACAATATCTTGGATTCGAATATTGTTTCACTTAAATATAGAATTTAAATTTCTACAAAGATAGGCATTTTAATCTTTTGATTATTCTATATTAACAGTCAATAACGTTTTTGCATGAATTATATTATAAGAGAATAGTGAAATCTTTCTTTTTCCTTTATTATAAGCATAATTTAACGCAGTGGGGATGTCTATTTGGATTGTATGTTGATACAACAGGCAATCTTTTAGAAATAGGGCGATCCGATAAAATAGAACATTTTAGGTTGCCTGATCTTATTATATTGACTGAAAAAAAATGACAGTTGGTTTGGGGCGTGGTCGGTTTACTTACAAAAAGGAGGACATCCTTTTGCAAGAAATGTCCTCCGAAGTGGCTCATAGAGAAAATATGAAGTTAGGTGTTATCGTGAGTGTTACGCGTGTATGTCTATTTGGCACATACGCATGGTGGCCAGTGCCTTTTCGTGGCTTTCGGGAGTGACACCGGCACAGCATCGGGCATCGACGCTGATCGGCACTTCCGGAAGCCGCGCTTTTAATATCAGGGCATTGGAGATGACACAGATGTCGGTGCAGACACCTACCAGTTCAATGCTCTCTGCATCGCCCGCTGCGGCAATGCGTTCGGCCAGTTCCAATGAGCCGAATGCCGGCTTCTCGATGATTTCCGCTCCGGGAATGAGCAGTTCCTTGACGATTTCCCATCCATTTGTTCCTTTGATGCAGTGTGCTACGGGCAAATGATGACCTTCCTGCGTATGCAGATAATCTTCAGTGTGCGTGTCTTTTGTATAAAGGATGCGGCATCCTTTGGAATCTTCCTGATAGGCTTTAATCTTGTTTTTTACGTTGTCCAGAATAGCGGCAGCCTCGGGTGTGCCCAAAGAGCCGCTGACAAAGTCATATTGCATGTCAATGACTACAAGGTATTTCATACGATTGGTCTTTTAAAAAAAGGAGGACATCCTTTTGCAAGAGATGTCCTCCGAAGTGAGTAATAGAGAAAATATGAAGTTTTTACTCTGCGCCTCCACCAAGAGCCTGGTAGAGTTCGATCGTACCTTGAATTTTCGCAAATTGAGTACTGATCTTTGAGAGTTGGGCTGACAGCAGGCTCTGTTGGGCAGTCAATACCTCCAGATAGTTGGTTGAACTGTTCTGCATCAACAATTGCGTGCTTTTTACAGCCTGTTCCATGGATTCAATCTGTTTGTCGTTCAGCTTCTCCTTCTCGTCGTTGTTCTGAATCTTGGCGATAGCTGTGTTCACCTCAGCACCGGCATTCAGCAGGGTCTGCTGGAAGGCCAGCTTAGCCTCTTCCTGCTGTGCTTTGGAAATTTTGAGATTGGCTCTCAGTTTTCCGTTCTGGAAGATAGGCTGGGTGAGGCTGGCAACAGTCTGCCAGATCCATTTGCCCGGATTGACGATGGTACCCAGGTCGTTGGTCCATCCCAGTGTTCCGGTCAGGTTCAGAGCCGGATAGAAGGCTGAGCGGGCAGCGTTGGTGTTATAGAAGGCGCTGGCCAGGGCCAGTTCTGCGTTCTTTACATCCGGACGGTTGGCCAGTGCGTAGCTCGGAATGCCGGCAGTGATGGTCTGTGGAGCCTTCCAGTCGTTGATGCTCTGGCGCTGGATAGATGAAACGGTTTCGCCCAGCAGGGTAGAGAAACTGTTTTCCACTTCGGTGATCTGCTGCTCCAGGTCTACAATCTGAGCGCATACATTATAGTAGTTGCCCTCGGCCTGTGCTACGGCTGCAGAAGTGGTCTGCCCCACGTTCATCAAGGCCTTGTAGGTTTTGATGTTTTCCTGCCAGATATCTGCGGTAGCCTTGCTGACATTCACCTGCTCGTCGAGCATGGCCAGTGTGTAGTAATAGTTGGCGATGGTGGCAATCAGCTGAGTCTGTACTGCCTGTTTGTAGGCCTTGCTGCTTTCCAGCTGTACCTGAGCGCGCTTTTTGGCGTTACGCAGACTTCCGAAGATGTCTACCTGCCAGGAAGCACTCAATGGGATGGTGTAGGTCTTGTTGGCCTTGGCCCAGTCTATTGAGCTGAAACCGCCCTGGGGGGCAAAGGCAAAGCTCGGGAAGAAGGACAGCTTGGCTGCTTTCAGTGAGGCTTCGGCTTCTTCAATACCGAGAGCGGCAGTGCGCATGTCTGTGTTGTTCTGCAATCCCTTTTCAATCAATGACTGCAAGGTGGGATCGGTGAACAGAGAACGCCAGGGCAGGGCAGCCAGTCCGGCAGAGTCGGCAGACTCTTCAACGGTGGCTCCATACAGACCGTCGGTCTTGATGTCGGCCGGGCGTTCGTAGTTGCTGTAGATACCACAACTGCTCAGCAGGGCAGTTGTGGCAAGTGTGAATACTATTTTTTTCATTTTTCTAATTTCTTCTGGTTTTCTGGATTAAGAGCACTGCGCTCAATCAGGCTCTGCTCGCGCTCAGCCTGGATTTGCTGGTTGGCTTCTTCGTGAAGTGCCGGACGGATCTTTTCCTGCAGGTACTCGAAGGTGATGAACAATACCGGTACCATGAACAGCAGGGCGAGAGTTCCGATGAGCATACCACCGACAACGCCAGTACCCAAAGAACTGTTACCGTTGGCACCTGCTCCTGTGGCGAACATCAAAGGCAACATACCGAAGATCATGGTCAACACGGTCATCAGAATAGGACGCAGACGGGCCTGAGCAGCTGAGTAGGCAGCTTCGATGATACCCATGCCCTGACGGCGACGCTCCAATGCGAACTCAGTAATCAAGATTGCGGTCTTGGCCAGCAAACCGATCTGCATGATCACACCGGTCTGCAAGTAAATGTTGTTCTCCAGTCCGAAAATCTTGGCGAACAGGAAGCTACCCATCAAACCGGATGGCACAGCCAGAATAACGGACAACGGAACCAGGAAGCTTTCATACAAGCAGGACAGGATCAGGAAGATCAAAACGATACACAGACCGTAGATGAATACGGTGTTGTTTGAACCGGCTGTTTCTGCCTCCTCACGGGACATACCGGCGTACTCGTAAGAGTAACGGCTTGGCAATACCTGAGAAGCAACTTCCTCGATAGCCTTCTGGGCCTGACCGCTTGAGTAACCGTCGGCCACGTTGATGTTACATGGAATGGCATCGAACAGGTTGAAACGGTTGGCCACCTCAGGACCCATGGTCTTCTTGATGGTTACGAACTGGCTTACCGGTGCCATCTGGTCTCCGTTTCTGACATACAGACCGTTCAGTGAGTTCTCATCCAGACGGTATTTCGGATCAGCCTGAATCATCACACGGTATACCTTAGAGAACTGGTTGAAGTTAGATGCGTAGATACCTCCACAGTAACCACCCAGAACATCCAATACAGAAGATGGAGAAATTCCGGCACGCTTACACTTGGCGGCGTCTACGTCTACACTGTACTGCGGGAAGTTGATATTATAAGAGGTATAGGCCATTGAGATTTCCGGACGCTGGTTCAAGGCTCCGAGGAACTTCATGGCGTTCATGTAGAAGCCTTCTACATCGCCACCGATACGGTCCTGCAACTTCAGGTCGATAGAGTTACCCATACCGTAACCCGGAATCATACCCGGCTGGAAGGCAAATACCTGAGCTTCCTTAACGCTTTGCAGCATCATGTTCAGCTTACCCAGAACGGCATCAGATGTCTGGTCTTTACCCGGACGCTCATCCCAGTCTTTCAGACGGATGATGAATGATCCGTAAGAAGTACCCTGGCCGGCGATAAATCCGTAACCGGAGATCTTAGAATAGTGATCAACCTCTGGAATGGTCTTGATGATGTTTTCTACCTTGTCCATAGTCTTCTGTGTCTGTTTCAGGGTGCTACCCGGAGAAACGCTCACATTGACCATAACGGTACCCTGGTCTTCCTGAGGAACCAAACCGGTCTTGGTGGTGTTCATGAAGTAAACCAGCAATACGATAGAAGCGACCAAAGCAGTCCATACAACCCATCTGTGGTGGATCATGGCCATCACACCTTTCTTATATTTACCCATTACGGCGTTGAAAGAGGCGTTATAGGCAGCACGTACACGTCCGTTGAAGCTCTTGGCGCTTTTGTTGCCGTCGGCCGGCTTCAGCCACATGGCACAAAGGGCCGGACACAAAGTCAAGGCGTTCAAGCAGGACAGACCTACTGAAGTGGCCATGGTGACACCGAACTGAGTATAGAAGATACCTGACGTACCGCCCATGAAGGTTACCGGAACGAACACGGCCATGAACACCAATGTACAGGTGAATACCGCCATAGTTACGTCAGAAAGCGCGTCTTTAGTAGCGAGATAAGATGATTTGTAACCCACATCGAATTTTGCCTGTACGGCCTCAACTACTACGATGGCATCGTCCACCACGGTACCGATAGCCAACACAAGGGCGAACAAAGTCAGGATGTTGATACTGAATCCTGCAATCTGCAAGCAGGCGAAGGTACCTACCAGAGATACGATGATTGAGATAGAAGGAATCAAGGTACTCTTGAAGTCCTGCAAGAAGAAGTATACCACCAGGATAACGAGGATGATGGCGATAACCAAAGTTTCTACTACCTCATGAATAGATGCGAACAGGAAGTCGTTGGAACTCATCAGGGTCATGAACTTGGTTCCTGCCGGCAGATCCTTGCTGATATCATCCAGCAACTGGCTTACGCGTTCGTTTACCTCGGTTGCATTGGAACCGGCTACCTGATATACCATGAAGGTACAAGACGGGTGACCGTCCATGGTACCGTCGAAACTGTAGGACAGGTTACCCAATTCTACATCTGCCACATCCTTTACACGCAATACGTTTCCGTCAGGAAGGGTGCGTACCACGATGTTCTCGAACTGCTCGATATCGGTGAAACGACCACGGTATTTCATGGTGAACTGGAAGGTATTCTCTGAATTCTCTCCCAAAGCACCGACCGGGGCTTCCAGGTTCTGCTCGTTCAGTACGGAAGTAACGTCTGAAGGAATCAAGCCATACTGGGCCATGATGTCCGGCTTCAGCCAGATACGCATACTGTAGGTATCACCCATGGCCATCACGTCACCCACACCCTCAACACGCTTGATCTGTGGCACTACGTTGATATCCATATAGTTGGACAGGAATGACTTGTCGTAACGGTCGTCCGGACTATACAAGGCACCGATCTGCAAGAAACTGGTCTGACGCTTTGAAGTGGTCACACCGATCTTGGTTACCTCGGCCGGCAACAGACCCTGTGCCTTGGAGACACGGTTCTGTACGTTTACGGCAGCCATATCCGGGTCGGTTCCCTGTTTGAAGAACACCTGAATGGTAGCCGTACCGGAGTTTGTTGCGGTAGACTGGATGTAGGTCATGTTTTCTACACCGTTGATACTTTCCTCCAAAGGTTGGATTACCGCTTTCATCACCGCGTCGGCACTCGCACCGGTATAGGTGGCCGATACTTGGACGGTTGGAGGAGCAATGTCCGGATATTGTTCAACTGGCAGAGTGGCCAGAGAAATAAAGCCCACGATCAAGGTCAGGATGGATATGGACATGGCCAGGACCGGACGTTTGATAAATATATTTCCTTTCATTATTTTAGTTTCCTTTCTTGAAACAAATCTTTTAATCCTTTATTCTATTATTTCTTTTTTGGTGCAGCCTGCTGTGCTCCGGCAGTTCCGTCTACAGAAACACCTTCACGAACCAATCCGGCTCCCTCGGCAATGATCACCTCGCCCGGTTTCAAACCTTCGGTAACGATGTATTCCTTACCGTTGTTGATCTTGGAAACTTTGATCTGTGCGCTGACAGCCTTGCCGTCGATTACCTTATACACCAAAACCTTGTCCTGCAATTCAACGGTAGCCTCCTGTGGGATAACCACGCAGTTGTTGTAGTGTGCCGGAATGATAATGTTACCGGATGAACCGCTGTGCAGCAAATGGTTCGGATTGTTGAAGGCTGCACGCCAGCTGGCAGTACCGGTGCTTGGGTCAATCACACCACTGATGCTCTCCACGCGTCCGCTGTCGGCATAAATGGTACCGTCGCTCAACTGCAACTGTACGGACGGCATCTGCTTGATGGCTTCCTCAGGAGAACCATACTGGCGGGTGAGTTCCAGCATCTCGGTTTCGTTCATAGAGAAATATACATACATCTGAGAGTTGTCGGATACGGTAGTCAGCGGCTGGGCCATGTTGCTGCCCACCAAAGCACCCTGACGATAAGGCAGTACGCCTACAACGCCGTCAGCCGGGCTCTTCACTACAGTGTATGACAAATTGTTTGCGGCATTTACCTTCTGGGCCTTGGCCTGCTCCAAAGAAGCCTTGGCGCTGAGCAAATCGTTCTGGGCTTTCTGCAAGTCAAAGTCAGAAACTACCTTCTGGTCGTACAGCTCTTTTCTGCCCTTGTAATTCAGTTCGGCAGTAGCCACAGCAGCTTCGGCTGCCTTCACGTTGGCAATTGCTGTAGACAGGGCTGCCTGATAAGGCACCTGGTCGATGATGAACAAAGTCTGTCCTTTCTTGACACGCTGTCCTTCTGTAACCAATAATTTCTGGAGTGTTCCACCTACCTGCGGGTAGATTTCGATGTCTTGGCGACCGCGGATGGTTGCCGGATAGCTAGTACTTAATTCTCGTGTTTGTGTTTGTACTGTCATTGTCTTGTACGCAGTTGCTGCCATAGGCGGTTGTTCCTTTTTGCAACTGTTCAGAGTGAACATACAAAGTAAGGCTGCAAAGGAAGCAGTCATAATTTTCTTTTTCATAATTTGATTTTTGAATTAAACTATTCTATTTTACCGGGCAAAATTACAAATAAATCGGATGATGGCAGGTTGCAATTATGGAACTTTTTTTGTAATTTTGGGAACTAGGTTCGTTTTTGAACAATTTTCCTCTGAAATAGACAATAATTAATAGACGTAAAAAAAAGTAATATGTTGCAACCAGATTTCTCAGAATCGGAATATTACAATTGCTTTCACACTGATTTGCAGGATATTCCATCGTTTATGATGGCCCCCTCACGGCAGGTGGTCCTGTTTGTCGAGAAGGGAAGTGCTCTTGTGTCTGTGAATGAAAAAGAATACAGAGCCAAGGAGAATGTTATGCTGTTTATTCAGCCTGATTCGGAAATAAAGTTAATAAATCATACAAAAGATTTTAAAGTCTTTTTTGTTTCCTTTTTGCGAAGCATTATGCATGAGGTGGGGCAGCGTCTGGAGCCCCGTTTCTTCGGGCTTCTTTTTCATAAAGTCCATTGGTTCATCATTCCGGAGGCGCGCGACAGTGTGCGCGGCTTTTGTGCTTTGTTTGAGTATGCCTATAATGACAAACGCAATCCTTTCCGTCACGATGTCATCACTTCGCTGATCGAGGTCTTCATCAAGGGTATCTACGGAGTGGTGATGGAGTATTATCCGGATTTGAAAAGCAATGACACGCTGCGCATCCAAACGCTGTTCAAGCGCTTTATGTTTCTGCTGGAGAACAACTATACGCAGGAGCACGGAGTGCAGTATTATGCCGAGCAGCTGTGCATCTCTTCCAAATATCTGACGCAGATTTGCCGGCGTGTGCTTCAGAAAACACCCAAATCGTTGATCGACTATAAGCTTTTCTCGGCGGCACTCGGCATGCTGGACCGCACCGACAAGACGGTGCAGGAGGTGAGCAATTCGCTGGGCTTTCCGGACCAGTCTTATTTCAGCCGCTTTTTCAAGCGTTGCATGGGGGTGTCTCCGGTATATTACCGGCAGAATCCCGGAAAGGTGCATGTGCCGGCCTTTGAAGAATTCTAGTCGCTTCGTTCATTCAGGCGCTTCAATAAAAAGAGTCCTATTAAACTCCGCTTCTGAGAGTGTAATAGGACTCTTTTTGTATTGAGAACCCCGAAGGGCGGTTTCCTATGGCTTAGGAGTTCATGCTCATCAGGAACTCTTCGTTGTCTTTTGAACGCTCCAGCGGTTCCTTGATCTTGTTCATGGCCTCTACCGAGTTCATGTCGGACAGGAAGCGGCGCAATACCCACATGCGGTCCAGAGTGGTCTTGTCATGCAGCAGGTCGTCGCGGCGTGTGCTGGAAGCCATGATGTTTACAGCCGGGAAGATACGCTTGTTGCTCAGCGTGCGGTCCAGCTGCAGCTCCATGTTACCGGTTCCCTTGAATTCCTCGAAGATCACCTCGTCCATCTTGCTTCCGGTGTCGATCAGGGCGGTAGCGATGATGGTCAGTGAGCCGCCGTTTTCAATGTTACGGGCCGCACCGAAGAAACGCTTCGGCTTGTGCAGGGCGTTGGCATCCACACCTCCGGACAATACCTTGCCGCTGGCCGGAGATACGGTGTTGTAGGCACGGGCCAGACGGGTGATGGAATCCAGGAAGATTACGACATCATGGCCGCACTCTACCATGCGCTTGGCTTTTTCCAGAACGATGCCGGCAATCTTCACATGGCGCTCGGCCGGTTCGTCGAAGGTAGAGGCAATCACCTCGGCATTCACCGTGCGGGCCATGTCGGTAACCTCTTCCGGACGTTCGTCGATGAGCAGCATGATGAGGTAGGCCTCCGGATGGTTGGCGGCGATGGCGTTGGCAATGTCCTTCATCAGCATGGTCTTACCGGTCTTCGGCTGGGCCACGAGCAGGGCACGCTGTCCCTTACCGATTGGGGCAAACAGGTCTACGATACGTGCCGAGAGAGAATCGTTGTATCCCTTGCACAGCTTGAACTTCTCGTCCGGGAAAAGTGGGGTGAGGTGTTCGAACGGCACACGGTCGCGCACTTCACTCGGCTCTCTTCCGTTGATTTGGGTCACGCGAATGAGCGGGAAATATTTTTCTCCTTCCTTCGGCGGGCGTACAGGACCCTCTACCACGTCGCCGGTCTTCAGACCGAAGAGCTTGATTTGTGAGTTGCTCACATAGATATCGTCCGGCGAAGACAGATAGTTGTAGTCGCTGGAGCGCAGGAAACCATATCCGTCGGGCATGATTTCCAGAACACCCTGTCCGGTGAGGATATCGCCGAAGTCGTACACCGGCTGCGGTTCGGGAGCCGTTTCCTTCTTGCTGGGTGCTTCGGTGCTGCTCTCAGGCAGGGTAGGCATGGTCCAGGAAGTATCTTCGGGGATGACACCCTGCGGAATGTTGTTGTCGGGATGCAGCTCCAGGCCCTCGGGCACATTGAGAGTAGCCGAAGGTTCATTTTCCGGCACGGCCACTTCCTGTTCGAAAGGCAGGTCCTGCAGGATAATGAAATCCGGTTCTTTGGCAGAGAAAAATTCTTCTTCGGAGATTTCCGGCTGTGCGGGTTTGTTTTCTGTATTTTCAGTAGTGTCTGGAGTTTCCTTTTTCTCTTCGGTGCTTTCAGGAGCCTCGGTCGGTTCCGGTGAACCGGTTTCTACAGTCTCGTTCTGCTGTTCGGCTGCCTGTGCTTCCAAAAGGAACTCAGGGATGGAATCATCGTTGGAATTGTTGGTGAAGTCAAAGTCTTCAAAATTCAAAGACAACGGATTGTCTTTTTTAGTTTCTTTCTTACTGGTGCGTGTTTTCTTTGTGTTTTCTTTCGGTGCAGCTGCTTCGGCCGGTTTTTCGGTTGTTTCCGGAGCCGCTTTCTCTTCTTCGGCTGCTTTTTCCGTTTTGGTCTTTCTGCCCCGTTTCTTGGCTGGGGCTGCAGTTTCTGCCGCCGGATCCTGGCTTTCCGGTTGTGCGGCCTTGGTTTCTTCGGCCGGAGCTGCCGGTGCCACTTCTTCGGCTACGGGTTCTGCGGCCTTGGCTTTGGTGGTTTTCTTCTTCAGGTCAAAGTTTTCGCCACTGCCCTGTGAGGCCGAATAGACATGATCGCTTTCCTTCTTGGAAATTCTTTTGCGTTTTGTTGCTTTGGTCTCCGCAGCCTTTACCTGTGCGGCTGCCGACAGTTCGGACTGTGTGTCGATGATCTGATAAATCAGGTCGATCTTTTCATCGGCCGACTTGATCGAGATGCCCAGATCACGCGCAATATCCTGCAACTGCTCCAGAGACATTTCTTCGAGTTCACTTTTCGTGTGCATATATAATAAAATTGAAATTTTAATTTGAGGCCTATCCACACTCCTGATTCGGACGGTATATGGACCGGGCAAAAAATTAAGAATATGAAAAATAAATTGGATGGATTTGATGCGATAAGAAATTAGCCGCATCAATTGGTTGTGCAAATATACTTCTTTTTTTTGTATCTTCCTGTTTTTTCCGGTCTTTTTTTCATTTTCCGAACAAAAATTTTTTTCTTGGCGGCAGGGTGGCAAAAAATGTGTATTTTCGCACGAAATTTAATAAGTATATGGCATTAGTAAATTCATATCTGCAAGTAGAAGGACTTACCCGCAGGGTGGGCGACCGCGTGCTTTTCGAGAATCTTTCTCTGGGTATTGCCGAAGGGCAGCGCGTGGGACTTATCGCCAAAAACGGAACGGGCAAGACTACTTTACTGAATATTTTGTGTGGACTGGACTCGTACGACGAGGGTAGTGTGGTGTTCAAGCGTGATCTGCGGGTGGGATACCTGCAGCAGTCGCCGGTGTATCCGCCCGATCTGACCATCATGGAGGCCTGCTTCTGGCACGGAAACTCCGTAACCAGTCTGATTAAGGAATATGAGCAGTGCATGCAGACTCCGGGCAACCCCGGACTGGAAGAACTGCTCGACCGTATGGATCAGGAGAAGGCCTGGGACTATGAGAGCCGTGCCAAACAGATTCTCTCAAAACTGAAAATCTTTGATTTCGACCAGAAAATCCGGCATCTTTCCGGTGGGCAGCTCAAACGCGTGGCCTTGGCCAACATCCTGATCACCGAACCCGACCTGCTGATTCTCGACGAGCCGACCAACCATCTGGACCTGGATATGATCGAATGGCTCGAAAAGTATCTGAGCCGCAGCTCGCTCACCTTGCTGATGGTGACCCACGACCGCTATTTCCTGGACCGTGTGTGTACGGAAATCTTTGAGCTCGACAACGAACAGATCTATACGTACAAGGGTTCCTACAGTTATTATCTCGAGAAACGCCAGGAGCGCATCGATGCCATGAACGCCGAGATAGCCCGTGCCAACAACCTTTATCGTACGGAACTGGACTGGATGCGCCGCATGCCTTGCGCCCGCGGACATAAGGCCCGCTACCGCCAGGAGGCGTTTTATGAGCTGGAGAAGGTGGCCAAGCGCCGCATGAACGAAAAGAGCGTATCGCTCGAAGTGAAATCGTCTTATATCGGAAGCAAGATTTTCGAGGCAGAGTATATCTCGAAGAGTTTCGGTCCCGACAAGGTGATTCTGAAGGATTTCTTCTACACCTTCTCCCGTTATGAGAAGATGGGTATTGTGGGAAACAACGGAACGGGAAAGTCTACCTTTATTAAAATGCTGCTGGGCGAAGTGAAGCCCGACAGCGGACGCATTGTGGTCGGTGAGACCGTGCAGTTCGGGTACTATTCGCAGGAAGGCTTGCAGTTTGACGACCAGATGAAGGTGATTGATGTGGTACGCAACGTGGCCGAGTATGTGGACCTGGGCGGAGGCCGTCATCTTTCTGCCATGCAGTTTCTGCAACACTTCATGTTCTCGCCCAAGCAGCAGCAAAGCTATGTGTATAAGCTGAGCGGTGGCGAAAAGCGTCGTCTGCATCTGTGCACCGTGCTGATGCGCAACCCGAACTTCTTGATTCTCGATGAGCCGACGAACGATCTGGACATCGTGACCTTGCAGATTCTGGAAGAATACCTGCAAAACTTCAAGGGATGCGTCATTGTGGTGAGCCACGACCGTTACTTTATGGATAAGGTGGTGGACCATCTGCTGGTGTTCAACGGTCAGGGCGATGTGAAGGATTTCCCCGGCAACTATTCGCAGTATCGCGAGTGGAAGGACGAGCAGGACCAGCTGAAGCGTGAGGAGGAGAAGCAACAGCGCGAGAAGGAGGCGAAGGAAGCTCCGAAACCGGCGGCTGCCCGCAACCAGAATACGGAGAAAAAGCGTCTGACCTATAAGGAAAAGCTGGAGTTTGCCCAGCTGGAGAAGGATATTGCCGCGCTCGAAGAAGAGAAGAAACAGATTGAGGAGGCTCTTTGCGGCGGTACGATTTCGGTGGAGGAGATTACCGCTCTGTCCAAGCGTCTGCCGGAACTGAACGACGAGCTGGACGAGAAGAGCATGCGCTGGCTGGAGCTGAGCGAGTTTGAATCGTAACGGACATTTTGACAAAAGGATAATCAGAGGCCCTGAGACTGGCATTTTTCCGCACGGGATTCCCTGCGGACAGAATTTTCGCCAGTCTCAGGGCTTCTGTTTTTCTATATGAATCTGATTCACAGGGTGACAGCCGCTTTTGTGAAAGTGGCTCTCGAAGAAAATGCCTTGCATCGGGGAGCACGAAAATGCGGCAAAACGGACCGGAAGATGGTTCATCTGCAGGAAAATGCCGTTTCCTGACGATGATTTGCTGAAGACATCCTGATCTTTTTCTTTACCGATTGTGGTTTTTCCGCATCGGAAATCTGCATATTCATGCTCTGCATGACGATAAACTGCATGAATATGCAGCCGGGATGTATATTTATGCTTCGGATTTCAATCGGAAAGAAACTTTTGCCCCGAAGGCAAAATCCGTATTTCGGCTCAGGAACTTACATTTTGTTTGAAAAAGGGGGTAGAAACGAGCAAACCGCTCTCGGACACCTTGCGGCGTCCGGAGCGGTTTGTTATCTTATTTAATCTGCAATCTGCTGGCAGAATTACTGGATCAGGTCGATGCTTCTCTTCACGAACTTGTTCAGAGCCTCGCCCTTCAGCATGCCGTTTTGCAGCAAGGCCAGGTCGATCAACTGATGTACGATTGGGTTTCCGGCAGCATATTCGGCCATCACTTCGTCGCGTTTCTTTTCCTGGGCCAGAATATCGTTGCCACACTGGTTCAACTGATCTTTCTCTTCCTGAGTGATCTCTTCCGGCTTCTTGTTCTCCTGCTGCTGGCGCAGAACAGCCTGACGTGCGCTGAGTCCCTTGATTTCGGCCTCGATGGGCTTCAGGCTCTCGGCAGTCTTTTCCTTGCTGTCTTCCATCACATTCTTGATGAGCTGGTGGTCGGTATTCAATACCAGAGTGAACATATCCGGCATCTCACCATAGAAAGACATGCCCGGCTGGATCTGTGCCATCTCTTTCATACGGCGCATGTACTCGCTCTGTACGATCAGCACCGGAGTAGACTGTTCGCCCATGCTCTGTGCCTCGATCTGGAACTCGGTCTGTTTCATTTCCGGCATCTGGCTCTTGAACATAGATGACAATTTGGCACTTGTCTCGGCGTCTACGGCTGACTTGTTGTCACTGTCCTTCACGATCAAACGGTCGATGGCGTCGGCATCCACACGGGTAAAGCGGCTCTTCTCGAACTTGCGCTCCAGCATGGAGATTACCGGAGTGTCCAGCTGTCCGTCGAGCAGCAATACGCTGTAGCCTTTGTTCTTGGCGCCTTCGATATAAGTGTACTGGGCATCCTGGTCGTTGGCATACAGATAAATCAGGTTACCATCCTTATCGGTCTGGTTGTCCTTGATCAGAGTCTGATATTCCTCGAATGTGAAGTATTTGCCGTCGCAGTCCTTGAACAGGGCGAAGTTCTTGGCTTTGTCATAGAAGTCGTCCTGAGTGAGCATACCGTAGTTGATGAAAATCTTGATGTCATCCCACTTCTGCTCGAAGTCCTTACGGTCGTTCTTGAAGATGCTCTGCAAGCGGTCGCTCACCTTCTTGGTAATATAGGTAGAGATCTTCTTTACGTTGCTGTCGCTCTGCAGGTAGCTACGGCTTACGTTCAACGGGATATCCGGAGAGTCGATAACACCGTGCAGCAGAGTCAGGAAGTCAGGCACGATACCTTCTACGGAATCCGTTACATAAACCTGGTTGCAGTAGAGCTGGATCTTGTTGCGCTGCAACTCCATGTTGCTCTTGATTTTCGGGAAGTAAAGGATACCGGTCAGGTTGAACGGATAGTCCACATTCAGGTGAATCCAGAACAGAGGCTCGTCGCTCATCGGATACAGAGTGCGGTAGAAGCTCTTGTAGTCCTCGTCCTTCAGGTCGCTTGGCTTACGGGTCCACAATGGCTCCACATCGTTGATAATCAGGTCTTCTTCAGTTTCTACCTGTTTGCCGTCCTTCCACTCGGTTTTCTTTCCGAAAGCCACTGGGATAGGCAAGAAGCGGCAATACTTGTTCAGCAGTTCCTGAATCTTGTGCTTGTCGAGGAATTCCTTACAGTCGTCGTCAATGTGCATGATGATGTCCGTACCGCGGTCGGCTTTCTCCACTTCAGTCAGTTCGTAAGAAGGACTTCCGTCGCAGGTCCATTTCACAGCCTGTGCGCCTTCCTTATAGCTCTTGGTGACGATTTCCACCTGCTTGCTCACCATGAATGAAGAGTAGAATCCCAAACCGAAGTGTCCGATGATGGCATTGGCATCCTCTTTATATTTGTCCAGGAAGTCGTTGGCTCCTGAGAAGGCAATCTGGTTGATGTATTTCTCAATCTCCTCGGCGGTCATACCGATACCACGGTCGCTCACGGTGATGGTGCCTTTCTCGGTGTCGAGAGAAACGGTTACCTTCAGTTCGCCCATCTCGCCACTGAAATCGCCCTTGTTGGCATAAGTCTTTAGTTTCTGGGTTGCGTCTACGGCGTTGGAAACGATTTCGCGCAAGAAGATTTCGTGATCACTATATAAGAATTTCTTGATGATGGGGAAAATGTTTTCGGTTGTAACCCCAATATTACCTTTCTGCATAGTTGTATAAGTTTTTTTGTTGTTTGTTTTTCTGCCGGGATATGTACAAAAAAAATGCCAGTCAGTATATTCTGGCTGGCATTTTAACTATTGTTTAAAGTTTTATCCCTTTTTCGCGGTCAGTTTCAGGCGATCTTTCGTTTCGGCCAGATCGGCAGAAATGGTGTCACCCGGAGTGGCCTCTTCGTTGATAATCAGTTCGCATATCGCATCCTCGATGTAGTGTTGCAAGGCGCGCTTCAGCGGACGGGCACCGTATTGCACGTCATACCCCTTGTCGGCCAGGAAGTTCTTGCCTTCTTCACTGATTTCAAAATTATAGCCCATCTCGTGAATGCGCTTCACAAGCGGTTTGAGTTCGATGTCTACAATCTTGCGGATGCTTTCCTTGTCGAGCTGGTCGAAGTTGATGATTTCGTCCAGACGGTTCAGGAATTCCGGAGCAAACTGCTTGTTGAGGGCCTTGGAGATGACCGAGCGGCTCTGCTCCTTGTTGATCGGTTCGTTGATGGTGCTGAAACCGATTCCCTTGCCGAACTCTTTCAACTGGCGCGTTCCGCAGTTGGAAGTCATGATAATCACCGTGTTGCGGAAGTCAACGGTGGTGCCGTTGCCGTCTGTCATACGGCCTTCGTCCATCACCTGCAGCAGAATGTTGAATACATCGGAATGAGCCTTTTCAATCTCATCGAGCAACAGGATGGAGTAGGGCTTGCGGCGTACCTTCTCGGTGAGCTGTCCGCCCTCTTCGTAACCCACATATCCCGGAGGTGCTCCCACCATACGGCTCACGGTGTGCTTCTCCATATATTCGCTCATGTCGATACGGATCAGGGCATCCTCCGAACCGAACAGGCTTTCGGCTAGTTTCTTGGTCAGATAGGTCTTACCCACACCCGTCGGTCCCAGGAACATGAAGGTGCCGATCGGTTTGTTCGGGTCTTTCAGTCCCACACGGCTGCGCTGGATGGCTTTCACGAGCTTTTCGATAGCCTCGTCCTGTCCGATGACGGCGCTCTTAAGTTCCGATGCCATATTCTTCAGGCGTCCGGCCTCGGTAATGCCGATTTTCTCCACCGGAATGCCGGTCATCAGAGCCACGACGCGGGCGATATCATCTTCGTCTACAGTCACACGCTCGTTGTTGAGCTGCTTTTCCCATTCCTGGCGCATGACATCCAGTTCGCGCTGTGCACTGCTTTCCTGGTCGCGATAGTCGGCAGCCAACTCAAAGTTCTGGTTCTTTACCGCCTCGTTTTTCAGTGTTTTCAGGCGCTCCACTTCCTGCTCCTTGGCTTCGATTTCCTTGGAAACCGGGATGTTGGACAAATGTACACGTGATCCGGCTTCGTCGAGAGCGTCGATGGCCTTGTCCGGGAAGCAGCGGTCGGATACATAGCGCTCGGTATATTTCACGCAGGCTTCGAGAGCCGCCTGAGTGTAGCGCACATTGTGGTGCTCCTCGTAACGGTCCTTGATATTCTCCAGAATGCGGAGAGTTTCCTCGTTGCTGGTCGGTTCTACCAGTACTTTCTGGAAACGGCGCTCCAGGGCACCGTCCTTTTCGATGCTCTTCTTGAACTCGTCGATGGTGGTGGCACCGATACATTGGATTTCGCCGCGCGCCAGAGCCGGTTTCAGGATGTTGGCGGCATCCATGCTGCCCGGAGCCGAACCGGCGCCCACGATGGTGTGTATCTCGTCGATGAAGAGGATGACATCCGGATTCTTCTGCAATTCGTTCAGGATGTTGCGGATGCGCTCCTCAAACTGTCCGCGGTATTTTGTTCCGGCCACAACGGCAGTCATGTCGAGGGCCACAATTCGTTTGTTGAACAGAATGCGGGCCACCTTCTTCTGCACGATGCGCAGGGCCAGACCTTCTACGATGGCCGATTTTCCGACACCGGGCTCACCGATCAGAATCGGGTTGTTCTTTTTGCGGCGGCTCAGAATCTGCGCCAGACGCATGGTCTCGTCTTCGCGGCCGATGACCGGGTCGAGCAGTCCCTCGGCTGCGGCGCGGGTCAGGTCGGTACCGAAGTTGTCGAGCACCGGAGTGTTGCCCGAACCGCTTGCTTTATAGGTGGTCTGTGCGGCAGCAGCCGAACCGCCGGCCTGAGCCGCGTTCTTGTCCGAGCTGCCTATCGGCTCGAAATCATCTTCCTCTTCGTCGTCCGTGAATCCCAGACCTGACTTGATGTCAGGTTTTTGTGTCAGTCTGCTCATAATGTCATCATACGAAACCGACATGCCGTCGAGAACTCTGTAGGCATTGTTGTCCTTTTCCTTCAGAATAGCCAGAAGCACATGCTCCGTGTCGGCCACATCCGATTTCAGCAAACGGGCTTCCAGCAGACATAATTTCAGGATTTTCGAAGATTTCTCGCTCAGCAGGATGTCTTCGTCGTTCAGAAGCGGCATGTTCTGGCGGTGCTGAAGGCAAAGGGCATCGAGCTGTTCCTTGATTGTGTGCAGATTAGGGACAATCTCTCTCAGAATTTCTACAGCCTTGCCTTCACCGCAGCGCAGGATGCCCAGCAGAATGTGTTCCGGGTCCACCGTGCTGCTTTGCAGACGGAGAGCCTCCTCCTTACTATAATTGAGGACCTCGGTTATTTTAGGTGAAAACTGGTTGTTCATAATCATTTGAATTTGTTGTATTTTGTTTGTGTGATTCGGTGCATCGCCCGGTCAAGTCCTGGCGGTGCGCCTTTTGATACTCAAATATTACTACAAAAGTCGTGCCTAAAATATTTAATTTAATACACGTATTGGTAATAAATGTCAAAATTTAAAATATGGGCTTAAAAAGTCATTTTTCTTTTCCGATTCAAAAGAAAAATTGTAATTTTACACGATTTTAATAGAAAATAAAAGCCTATATAAAGTATGATGCAAGATCAAGACAGAATAATAAAGGTCAATATTGAGGACGAGATGCGCAGTTCCTACATCGACTATTCGATGTCGGTAATTGTTTCGCGTGCGCTCCCTGATGTGCGTGACGGATTCAAGCCGGTGCACCGCCGTATCCTTTTCGGAATGAAAGAACTGGGCAACCTGCACGACCGCCCATATAAGAAATGTGCCCGTATCGTGGGTGAGGTGCTCGGTAAGTATCACCCGCACGGTGACTCTTCGGTTTACGGAGCATTGGTGCGTATGGCCCAGGAATGGAATATGCGCTATAAGCTGGTAGACGGCCAGGGTAACTTCGGTTCTGTGGACGGCGATACCGCTGCGGCCATGCGTTATACTGAGGCGCGACTCCAACTGATGGGTGAAGCCATGATGCAGGATCTGGAGAAAGAGACGGTAGACATGGTGAACAACTTCGATGATACATTGAAGGAGCCGACAGTGATGCCGACCCGCATCCCGAACCTTCTGGTGAACGGTGCCAGCGGTATTGCCGTGGGTATGGCTACCAATATCCCGACACACAACCTGTCAGAGGTTATCGATGCCTGTGTGGCTTATATCCAGAATCCGGCAATTGACATTGACGGACTGATGCAATATATCAAGGCTCCGGATTTTCCGACCGGAGGATTCATCTATGGTATGCAGGGCGTGCGCGATGCATACGAAACCGGTCGCGGACGTGTTGTCATGAGAGCACGTGCCGAGATTGAAACCGGTGAATCACACGACAAGATCGTAATTACCGAAATTCCATACGGCGTAAACAAAGCCGAACTGATCAAGTCAATCGCTGACTTGGTGAACGAAAAGAAAATCGAGGGTATTACCAATGCCAACGATGAGTCTGACCGCGAGGGTATGCGTATCGTGCTCGACGTGAAGCGGGATGCCAATGCCAACGTGGTGCTGAACAAACTGTTCAAGATGACGCAGTTGCAGACCAGCTTCAGCGTGAACTGTATCGCTTTGGTGAAGGGACGTCCAAAACTCCTTACCCTGAAAGATTGTATCTCTAACTTTGTGGAGCACCGTCGCGAAGTGGTGATCCGCAGAACCCGTTATGATCTGAAGAAAGCCGAGGAGCGTGCACACATTCTGGACGGACTGATCATCGCCTGCGACAATATCGACGAAGTGGTACACATTATCCGTGCTGCCAAGGATCCTCAGGAGGCTATGGCCCGCTTGATGGAGCGCTTCAACCTGGATGATCTGCAGGCTAAGGCCATCATCGAGATGCGTCTGGCTCAGCTCACCAACCTGTCACAGGAGAAGCTGCGTCAGGAATATGAGGACCTGTTGCAGAAGATTGCCTACTACAAGCAGATTCTGAGCGATGACGAGCTGTGCAAGAAGGTGATTGTGGACGAACTCGTTGAGGTGAAAGAGCAGTATGGCGACGAGCGCCGTTCTGAGATTGTGTACTCTAGCGAAGAGTTCAATCCGGAAGACTTCTATGCTGATGACGAGATGGTGATCACCATCAGCCACATGGGATATATCAAACGTACGCCGCTGGCTGAGTTTAAGGCACAGGCCCGTGGCGGTGTGGGCAGCAAGGGTAGCAGTACCCGTGATGCGGATTTTGTGGAGTACATCTATCCGGCTACCATGCACAACACCATGCTGTTCTTTACCCAGAAGGGACGTTGCTTCTGGCTCAAGGTGTACGATATTCCGGAGGGTGCGAAGAACTCCAAGGGACGTGCCATCCAGAACATGCTGAATATTGATTCGGACGATGCCATCAATGCTTGTCTGAGAATCAAGAATCTGGCTGATCCGGAATTCTGTGCCCGTCACTTTGTGGTATTCTGCACAAAGAACGGTATCATCAAGAAGACTTGTCTGACCGAATATTCCCGTCCGCGTGTGAATGGTGTGAACGCCATTACCATCCGTGAGGACGACCGCGTAATCGGCGTGCGCCTGACAAACGGTGAAAACGAAATCGTGATTGCCAACAAGAACGGTCGCGCCATCCGCTTCCATGAGTCTGCCGTAAGATGCATGGGCCGTACGGCTACCGGTGTGAAGGGTATGACTCTGGACGATGACGGTTGCGATGAGGTAGTAGGAATGGTTTGCGTGAACGATCCGAAGACTGAAACCATTATGGTAGTCAGCGAGCAGGGTTACGGTAAACGCTCGGATATTGAGGATTATCGCGTAACGAACCGTGGTGCCAAGGGTGTGAAGACCCTGAATATTACCGATAAGACCGGTAAACTGGTAGCTATCAAGGTGGTTACTGACGAGAACGACCTGATGATCATTAACAAGAGCGGTATCACAATCCGCCTGAAGGTGGCTGACGTGCGTATTATGGGTCGTGCCACTCAGGGTGTGCGCCTCATCAATCTGGAGAAACGCAACGATCATATCAGTAGCGTATGTAAGGTACAGACAGAGGATGAAGAGGATATTCCGGCTGACGAAACGCTGGAAGAAAGTGTTGAGACTACAGACAATGCCGCCGAGAATGCACCGGTAAAGGAGCAGCCACAGGCACTGGCCTCTCTGTTCGACGGATTGGAAGATAACGACAGTGACAATTAATTCTTTTATATAAAACATTAGTGTTATGAAGAAAATTTTATGTTCTATTGCCTTGATGCTGGCTGTTTCTACTGCCTTCGGTCAGGATAAATTGGTCCGTAAGGCACAGAGTTTAATCGAGGAAAATAAGTTGGACGAGGCACAGACTGTATTGACAGAGGCTCTGACGAGCGGAAAGACTAAGAAAATCGCTTTGGCCTGGGACGTTCAGGGTGATATCTACCAGCGTGTTTTTGCTGCTGAGCTGAATAAGGCAGCAGCCAGTCAGCCGCTGGACACCATGAAGTTTGCCAAGAACCTCTATGCATGTATCGATGCTTACGAGAAGTGTAACGAGCTTGACGAGGACAAGGAATTCTATCAGAAGAACAAGGGCAACGCCATGAAGTTCCGTACTTTCTATATGTACTGCGGACAGTTCTTCTTTAACAACAGACAGTATAGCGATGCTTTCACCGCTTATGACAAGTGGTTGACCTATCCTCAGACTGTGAAGTTGGTAGAGAATGAGCCGAAGATCTTGAAGGATTCTGTATTTGATGAGAATCAGATTGCTTACTACGCATGTTTGGCTGCCTATAACGACAAGAACTATCAGAACGTAGAGAAGTATATCAACCAGGCCTTGAAGTATGACAAGGAACTGGAGACAGTTCGTCAGTTGCGCCTTACCACTTACCTGGAGCAGGGTGATACTGCCAACTGGGTAAAGAGTTCAAAGGAATTTGCCCTGAGCGGTGTGAAGGCTGAAACAGTTGCCCAGAACCTGTTGGCTTACTATCTGGATAAGAAGGACGAGGCTTCTGCCCTGGCTTTTGCAGATGAGCTTTTGGCAAAGGATCCGAACAGCAAGATCGGTAACTACTCAAAGGGTGTGGTTCTTTTCGGACAGAATAAGTTTGCAGATGCTGTAACTTATTTCGTAAAGACTACTGAAATCGATCCTACTTTCTCTGATGCATTTTACAATGCCGGCGTATGCTACTGTAACGAGGGTTATGCGCTGAACGAAAAGATCTCTAACAACAAGAAGCTGACTGCAGCTCAGAACAATGAAGAGATCAAGAAGGTAAAGGCATACTATGAGAAAGCTTTGCCATTCTTCCTGAAGGTGAAAGAACTGGAGCCGGACAATGTAAGCCGTTGGGCTAGCCGCTTGAGCACAGTGTACTACATCATGGGCGATAAGGCTAAACAGAAAGAAATGGATGCTCTCTTGAAAATGTAATCAGGAGACTTGGGTTTATCCGAAATAATAAATTGTAATTATTTGGGGGTGGTGTGGACATAATGACACATCACCCTTTCTTTAAAAAATCAATGAAGAGACAATATGCTCTAGCTACTTTGCTCCTTTTGGTCTGCACGGTTGTCAGTGGCGGAAATGTCCTGAAGGAAGCAAAGGAAGCTATTAAGAATGGATCAAATCTCGAACAGGCGGAAACCAAATTGCTGGAAGCGGTAAAAACTGAGGATAACGTTTACAAGCGGTTGGATTACTACTATTATGCTGCTTTACTGAATCGCAAGATAAATGATATTGAAAACGAGAAACTGTATTTGAAGCAGGCTTACGATACGGCTAAATTCTTCAACAGTATCTTTTCAATATTCCAACATATCAACCGTTATGATTCCATTACGGATAGCTTGTCGTCTGCAAAAAAGATGAGACGCTACAAGGATAAGGCTCGTCACCTTCTCCGTTCTTATCAGGAAAACCTGTTGAATGGAGGAAAATTCTACTTCATGAAGAAGGATTATGCAAAGGCCTATGACTTCTTCAGTTGCTATCTCGTGGCGGCAGATAAAGGATTCTTTGAGTTTGACGACACGACTCATCAGGATTCTGTGACACGGAGAATTGCACGTTGGGCTACCTCTTCTGCCTATAAGCTGAATGATCCGACCAAGGTGCTGGCCCATTCTTCTCTGGCCTTGGAAGATTCGGCGGTGCGTCGTTTTATTTATGAATATCAGGCCAAGGCCCATCTGGCTTTGGGAGACACGACAAAGTGGCTGGCAACTTTAAGGGACGGCTTGATGCACGATCCCGATTATTCTTATTTCTTTGCCAGCCTGACAGATTATCTGAATGCCAATCGCCGCTATGAAGAGGCATTGCATCTGACGGACACCATGCTTTCTTTCCGTCCGCAGAGCACGTTCTTCTGGTATGCGAAAAGTCTGGTTTTACTGAACCTGAAGCGTTATGAAGAATGTATCGTGGCTGCAGACAGTGCCATTGCCTATGATTCCATCTACATGTATGCCTATTATAATAAAGGGTTGGCCTTTTGTAATCTGGCAACGAAGATGAGCGATTCTGCGGCTGCTCATATAGCCAGTGAGGATTATCAGGACTTGCGTCAGAAGTCCGTGGCTTACTATGCACAGGCTCTTCGTCCGATGGAAATTGTCCGTGTGCTGGCACCCAAGGATACGTTGCGCTGGGCTCAGCCTTTGTACCGTATCTACTTAAATCTGAATATGGGACCGCAGTTTGAGAGTATTGAGAATATCCTGAAAGCTTATAAAAACAAATAGTCTGGAAGCATGGAATTATTGATGGCACCCCTCCAGGGGTTTACCGAGGCTAATGTGCGGAATGCATTTGAAGAAAGCTTTGGAGGCATTACGGAATATTACACGCCGTTTATCCGACTTGAGAAAGGACAGTTCCGGAACAAGGATTTAAAGGATGCTGACCCTGCGAATAATCGGGTAGGGCATTTGATTCCCCAGATTATTGCGGCTGATGAGGATGAGGCTGTCCGTCTGGTGGAAAAAGTAGCGGAATGGGGATACCGTGAGGTGGATATAAATATGGGTTGTCCTTTCTTGCCTATGGTGCGGAAAGGACGGGGAGCCGGTATTTTACCGCATCCCGATAAAGTGGCCCGGGTGCTTTCTGTGACAGATCGTTATCCCGAAATACAGTTTTCTGTAAAGATGCGTTTAGGTTGGGATTCTGCGGAAGAGAGTCTTGTTTTGCTCGACTTGCTGAATGAGCTGCCTTTGCGACAGATTACCCTTCATCCCCGTTTGGGAATCCAGCAGTATAAGGGAACCTGCATGTCGGAAGCCTTTTCGCGTTTTTATGAGTTATGCCGGAAGCCTTTGGTCTATAATGGAGACATCAGCAGTTTGTCTGCCCTTCAGGAGCTGGAGACGAAATTTCCGCGCATCAAGGGCGTGATGATCGGGCGGGGACTTCTGACGACTCCCTGGCTGGCTGCGGAGTATCAGGAACAGAAGCCTTGGACATCCGACAGAAAGCGTACGGCTTTCCGCAATTTCCATCAGAAACTTCTGTCGGCCTATACAGAGAAGATTGAAGGAGGAGAGCAGCAGCTTTTGGGAAAGATGGTTTCCTTCTGGGAATATCTTCTGGCAAACGAAGACCGGAAATGTTTAAAGAAAATCCGGAAAGCCAAGAATCTTTCTACCTATTGTCAGGCAGTAAACGAGCTGATTGCCGGCTTGCATTAATCTTCCATATTCCAGAAATGAGGAAAAACAAAACAAAGAAGCGCAGAAATTCCGGTTGGAGTTTTCTGCGCTTCTTTTTATGATTACATGTTTCTGTTTCAAACACCTCTTTGATTCTTCAGAGCAATACATTTGCCTTACATCCTGTTATGACGGGTGACATACGCATAATATTCTTTGGGGTCCAGTGCCTCGGGAAACAGACTTCCCAATACCATTTTGGTACCTTCCGGATTTGTTGCGCATGAGCGTTCCAGATATTTCAGATACTGCACCTCATCTTTGGCGTAATAGAAGCAATAAGCCATGTACGGAGTGCAGTTGATTTCGGTCTGTGCACTGCAAAACTCAAGCAATTCGTAAAAATTCTCCAGAGCATCGGCATAGAGGTTATTCTCAAAGAGAGATACGGCAATCAGGAAGTAGGCCCGTTCGCGGTCCGTACTTTCTTCTTTGGCTTTCTGGAAGCATTCCATAGCCTCCTGAATGAAGCCGTTTTCCAAGAGCACATGCCCCTTCAACACTTCATAGTCAAAACCGTCCGGTTCATAATTCCGGGCCCGGTCAAGATATAGCAGAGCCTTCTGGAATTTTCCCACTTTGCTGTATGAGAAGGACAGCTGCAAGTAAATCTGAAGCTGTTCCGGTGAGCAGTCGTTGGAGAACTCTTCGGCAGCTTCCAGACGCGAGCAGGCATCCTCATATCTTTCCATCTGGTTCAGACAAAGTCCGTCAAAGAGATAAGGATATTCATCCGATTTGGGAAATTCATCGATATATTGCGAATACAGCTGATGGGCCTTCTCGAAATTGCCCAGATGATACACGCTGTTTGCTTTTGTAAACAGCGCTTCGGGATTTCCCTTTTCTTTGATTGCCAAAGAAAATTCTGCCGCCTCAATTGCCTTGTCATACATTTCCCGCATGAAAAAAGTGTCGGCCAGCATATTCCAGGATTTCAGAGAATACGGATTCTCATCCAGTATTTTGTCCAGGTATTCGGCCGCCTTTTCATATTTTTCCTGAATGGAATATATTTCCGCTTTGAGAAACATCAGCTTCAGGTTCGGACCGGAAATCTTTTCTGCTTCCTCTGTCCATTCCAGAGCTTTCTCATAATAAGCATAATCCTCCAGGATGCACGCACAGTCATACAGGTAAGCATACAAATCCTTCCGGTCGTCTGCAAACCATTTCTTCTGCTCTGTCAGATAGTTCAGAGCCTCGTTGATGTCGCGCTTTCTGATGAGCAGTTCTGCATGCAGAAAGATTACTTCGCGGTCATTCTGCTCCTGAATGCTGTCGCAAATCTTCTGCGCTTTGGCAAGGTTTCCCGAGAACATGTGCTGTCGGGCCTTGAAGATCAGGGGATCGATGCTGTCGGGATGCAAGGTCAGCGCATAGTCAATGCATGCATTGGCCTTGTCCGTATCCCCCTGAGTCAGGTAATATTCGGCGATGTCCGTCAGCTCATCTGCTTCGAGATAAGCCGACGGTCCGCCGTTTAGCATGGCTTCGTATCGAGCCAAGTTTTCTTTGAAATCTTCTTCTTCGAAAAAAGAGAAATCCTCTTCCCTCATATTTATTTATTGATTTTGTTCCAAGTATCTTTAAGTCCCACCGTGCGGTTAAAGATCAGGTGATCCGGAGTTGAGTCCTTATCCATAGTGAAGTATCCGATGCGCTGGAACTGCAAATAGTCCAGAGGCTTGGCCTCGCTCAGGAATTTCTCCACGTAGCACTCGTTCAGCACCTTGAGTGAATCCGGGTTCATCATCTGCTTCATGGCATCGAGTGCAGAGCAGTTCTGTGCCTCGCGGATGTTGGCCAACTCGTCGCGCGGGTTCTCACATTTCCACAGGCGGTCGTACAGGCGTACTTCAGCCTTCAGGCAGTGGTTGCAGCTTACCCAGTGCAGAGTACCCTTAACCTTACGGTTGCTGTTGATCATGCCGCTTTTGGTTGTCGGGTCGTATTCTGCATATACCTCGGTGATGTTTCCGTTCTCGTCCTTCTTGCATCCGGTACATTTCACGATATAGGCATTTTTCAGACGCACTTCCTGTCCCGGTGTCATGCGGAAATATTTCTTCGGAGCGTCCTCCATGAAGTCTTCGCGCTCCATCCACAATTCGCGGCTGAATTCAATGGTATGAGTACCTGAATTCGGATCTTCCGGATTGTTGATGGCTTCCAGTTCCTCAACCTGTCCTTCCGGATAGTTGGTAAGGATCAGCTTAACCGGGTTGATCACGGCAGAAACACGTGTTGCCCGACTGTTGAGGTCTTCGCGTACGGCGCTTTCCAGCAATGCGAAGTCATTCAGCGCATCGTAAGTGGTGTAACCGATTTTGTTTACGAAGTTACGGATAGACTCCGGAGAATAACCGCGGCGACGGAATCCGCACAGGGTCGGCATACGAGGATCGTCCCAACCGTTTACCAGTCCGTTCTGAACCATAATCAGCAAGTTACGCTTGCTCATCAGCGTATAGTTCAGGTTCAGCTTGTTGAACTCATACTGGCGTGGGCGATGGTCTTCCAAATCCTGGCCTTCCTTCAACCAGTCGATAAACAGGTTATAGAGAGGACGGTGCACCACAAATTCCAGAGTACACAGAGAGTGGGTTACTCCCTCAAAGAAGTCACTCTGTCCGTGAGCGAAGTCATACATCGGGTATGCCTTCCACTTGGAGCCGGTGCGGTGGTGCTCCTTATTGATGATACGGTAGATGATCGGATCGCGGAAGTGCATGTTCGGATTAGCCATGTCGATCTTGGCACGGAGCACCATAGAACCTTCTTCCAGCTCACCGCTGTTCATCTTGTTGAAAAGCTCCAGGCTTTCTTCAATCGGACGGTCGCGGTAAGGGCTGTTTGTACCCGGCTGGGTAGGAGTTCCCTTCTGTGCGGCAATCTGCTCGGCACTCTGCTCGTCGATATAAGCCTTGCCTTCTTTAATCAGGCGCACGGCAAAGTCCCACAACTGCTGGAAATAGTCCGAAGCATAATATTCGTTACCCCATTCGAATCCCAGCCATTTGATATCTTCCTTGATGGCCTCAACATATTCCACATCCTCTTTGGTTGGGTTTGTGTCATCAAAGCGCAGGTTACATACACCGCCGTATTTCTGTGCGATACCGAAGTCCATGCAGATGGCTTTGGCGTGTCCTATATGCAGATATCCGTTGGGCTCAGGCGGGAAACGGGTTTGCAGTCTTCCGTCGTTCTTACCTGCAGCCAGATCGGCTGTTACGATCTCTTCAACAAAGTTTAAGCTCTTTTTTTCTGATGTTTCTGTTGTCATATTCATCTAAATACTATAATTCTAAATGCAAAATTAGTAAACTTTCTCAAATTAGGCCCAACATACCTCTTAAAAATAATATAGGTACAAAAGATTGTTGCAGTTTTTCGGCGGGCGGGTACTTTTGCTTTTGGAAAAGCCGGCTGGAGAGTTTTGCCGGAAGATAAAGATGCTTCCAGAAGGCCGGTGCTAAAAAGATTTTTGCAAATATGTTATCAAACATAAAAATAAGTTTGGAAGTTTCAAAACAAAGCCCGATATTTGCACCCGTTATACTGAAAACAATCTTTTTACCTTAAACGAAACTAATACCTAATTAGTATGGAAGGGCTTGTCGTGAGACAAGCCCTTCCTGCATTTATCCCCCAGTGGATTCCGGTTTCCGGAGTCAGAACCGGTTTTTCCAAAGTTTGTTGAGATGATCTTTCAGTTTCTGTTCCTGAGCGTTGGGCTGTGGCTGCCAGATGCGCGTCTGCCGGAGATCGTCGGGCAGAAACTGCTGCTCTACGAAATGATTCTCATAATCGTGGGCATACTTATAGTTCTCCCCATATCCCAATTCCTTCATCAGTTTGGTCGGTGCGTTGCGCAAGTGCAGCGGTACGGGCAGGTTGCCTGTCTGGCGCACCAGTTCCAGTGCTCCGTTGATTGCCATGTAGCTGGAGTTGCTTTTGGGGCTGGAGGCCAGATAGACCGTAGCTTCGGCCAGAGGAATCCGTCCTTCGGGCCATCCGATCTTCATGACCGCATCAAAGGCCGCGTTGGCCAGCAGCAGTGCATTGGGATTTGCCAGTCCGATGTCTTCGCTGGCCGAGATCACCAGTCGGCGGGCTATGAATGCCGGGTCTTCGCCGCCCTCAATCATGCGCGCCAGCCAGTAGATGGCTGCGTCGGGGTCGCTTCCGCGGATGCTCTTGATGAAGGCCGACACGATGTCGTAATGAATCTCGCCCTCCTTGTCATAAGCCATCGGGTTCTCCTGAATGCGTTCGGACACCAGCTGGTCGGTAATGACGATTTCCTCATCGTTGCACGACGAAGTGACCAGTTCCAGAATATTCAGCAACTTGCGGGCGTCTCCGCCGCTGTAGCGCAGCATCAGGTTGGTTTCCTTCAGGGTGATTTTCTTTTCTCTCAGCACCACATCCTTTTTTATGGCCTGCTCGAGCAATGTCAGCAGATCCTCTTTGTCGAGCGATTTCAGTACATACAGCTGACAGCGCGAGAGGAGAGGGCGGATGACCTCGAACGAGGGGTTCTCGGTAGTGGCACCAATCAGGGTAATGACTCCCTGTTCCACAGCGCCCAGCAGAGAGTCCTGCTGAGACTTGCTGAAGCGGTGAATCTCGTCGATAAACAGAATCGGACTGTTCAGGGAGAAGAAACGGTTGTTCTTGGCCTTTTCGATGACCTCACGCACATCCTTCACTCCGCTTGTCACGGCGCTCAGCGTGTAAAAGGGAGTCTCCAGTTTGTTGGCGATGATTTGCGCCAGTGTGGTTTTTCCCACGCCCGGCGGTCCCCACAGGATGAACGAGGAAATCTTTCCGGAGTCAATCATTTTCCGCAATACGGCTCCCGGACCGACCAGATGTTTCTGGCCGATATAGTCGTCCAGCGTTTTGGGGCGCATTCTTTCGGCTAAAGGTATATTCATGTTTTCTGATTTTTAATTCGGTGAAAAACGGCTGTTTGCAGCCATACAAAGGTACATATTAAATTCGAACCAAAGTTTTATTTGTCGCGAAAACTTTTCTCTTTGCTCGTGCCGCCGTTTCCGCAGAATCCGGCCTTCATCGGTCGGTTTTTCTTTTCTCTCTTCGTTTCTTCGTGCTATTTTCTTTATCTTTGCCCCGATAATACCGAGAAGAGAAGATGATATCCATACTGATACCCACCTATAACTACTCCTGCCGTGCGCTGGTTTGTGATTTGCAGGCCCAGTGTGCCCGGTTGCAGCGCTCCGATTCCACCTTCGAATACGAGATTCTGGTGGCCGATGATGCGTCTACGCGGCCCGATGTCTGTAAGGACAACGAGCAGATAGCCCGTTTGGAGCACTGCCGTTATCTGCCGCAGCCCGAAAATATGGGCCGTTCGCGCATCCGCAATTATCTGGCCGACCAGGCCCGCTACGACTATCTGCTGTTTCTGGACAGCGATGCCGAGGTGGCCGATCCGCATTTTCTGGAAAACTATTTGCGCGTGTTGCGCACCAGCGGTGCCGAGGTGATTTGCGGGGGAGTGGCCAATATCCCTAGTCTGAAAGATCCCGCCTGCTCCTTGCGTTATTATTATGAAGAGAGCGTGGGCGAGGGGCGACTGGCCCGCGAGCGCATGAAGAACCCCTGTGCCCGCTTCAGCACCTTTAACTTTCTGATCCGCCGTGCGCTTTTCCTGTCTATCCGTTTTAATGAGAACTTTGTGCACTACGGCTATGAGGATGTGTTTTTCGGTATGGAAATCAAGCGCCGCCAGGTGTCCATCCTGCATATCGACAATGCGATGATTCATGCCGGAGTGGAGCATAACGATGTATTTTTGGCCAAAACCGAGACGGCACTGCGCACCCTGCATAGTCTGGGGCCGGAGTTGCAGTCGTTTGTCACGGTGTCGCGCACGGCCTTGAAGCTGAAACGGATGGGGCTGTTACCGGTGTTGGCTGGTCTGCACCGGTGCTTTTCTTCTTGGGTGCGTCGGAATCTGGTGAGTGTCCGGCCTTCTATTTTCCTGTTTAATCTCTATAAGCTGGGATATTACGCCACGTTGGAGTGCGCTTCCCGCAAAGCATGATAAAAGCCGTTTTTACGGAGTCTGTATGCCGACTCCGTAAAAACGGCTTTCCTTTTCTTGATGATGAACATGAAACTACTGTTCCGTTCTTATTCGATGATGATTTCCATTTCGGCCTCATAAACCTCGCCCGGCTGCAACAGACTGGTCATTTCGCGGTCGGCCAGCACGGCAGTCTCGTTTTCCTTGCGGCAGCAGCCGAACCACGGTTCGATACATACAAACGGAGCGTTCTGTCCGGTTGGCGACCAGTAGGCAGTGGTTTTGGCATTTGCCTTTACGGTGAGTATCGGTTTGCGGTTCTTGTCATACAGTGAGGTACGGTTCACAATTCCGCGGGTTTCCAGAATCGTGTCGCAGTTAAAAGTATCCTTTTTCAGCGGAAGCATTCCCTTTTCATCCAGTTCAAAGAGCAGAATCTTGTCGGTGTAATGTCCGTTTGGATTGATTTCATTGGAGTGTACCTCGTCGATATTGTTGAACGACAGATAGCCGTGCACGGCATCTTCCTCTTTGAAGTCCGGCAGGAAAAAGGCCGGATGGCCGCCAATCTGAAAAGGCATGACGCCTTCGCTGCCGGTATATTGCACCCGGAATTTCTGGATGACTTTGTTGCGGCTCAGCTGGAAGATGACTTCCAGGCGGAAGCTATAGGGGAACACCTTGCGCGTATCTTCGTTGTCGGTGGTCACAAATTCCAGAATGCGGTCGCCTTCGGTGCATGAAAATTTCAGGCCGGGCACGAAGCCATGCTTGGCAATCGGGTAGGCTTTTCCATCGCAGATGATTCCTTCCGCACCGGGATTTCCGATAATGGGAAACAGAATCGGAGCGTGCTTGCCCCAATACTTCGGATCGGCATTCCATATATATTCTCTGTTGCCTGCTACCTTGCGCAGGCTTTGTATCTCGGCTCCCAGTTCTGAGACCTCGATTTCGAGTATTCCATTAGATAATGTTCTCATCTTTCACGGTCAAAAAAATAGGTTATACATTATGTTCTCGATGACAAAATTATGAAAATACTTTCTTTATTTGAAGCTTTTCTGAATAAAAATTATTAAGTTTGTAGCAGGTAAACGATAACTTTTAAAATCTTAAGACGAATGAAGAGTGACATAGAAATCGCCCGCGAATGCAAGTTGGCTCCGATTACCGAAATCGCCGCCAAACTGAATATTCCAGAAAGCGAACTGGAACAGTATGGAAAATATGTGGCCAAGGTGCCTGAGAAACTGATTGATGACGAGAAAGTGAAGAAGAGCAATCTGATTCTGGTTACCGCCATCACCCCGACCAAGGCCGGAATCGGCAAGACCACCGTATCCATCGGTCTGGCTCTGGGATTGAACAAAATCAACAAGAAGGCAGTAGTGGCCCTGCGCGAACCGTCACTCGGCCCGTGCTTCGGAATGAAGGGAGGAGCTGCCGGAGGAGGATATGCCCAGGTGCTCCCGATGGACAAGATCAATCTGCACTTCACCGGTGACTTCCATGCCATCACTTCGGCCCACAACATGATTTCTGCCCTGCTGGACAACTATATCTACCAGCACAAGGACGAAGGCTTTGCCATGAAGGAGATTCTGTGGAAGCGCGTGCTCGACGTGAACGACCGTAACCTGCGTTACATCGTAACCGGCCTGGGAGCCAAGACAAACGGCGTGACTATGGAGAGCGGTTTCGACATTACTCCGGCTTCTGAAATCATGGCCATTCTCTGTCTGGCACAGGATGAACAGGATTTGCGTCGCCGCATCGAAAACATTCTGCTCGGTACCACTATCGACAACAAACCGTTCCGCGTGAAGGATATGGGTGTGGCCGGAGCCATCTGTGTGCTGCTGAAAGATGCCCTGCATCCGAATCTGGTGCAGACCACCGAGAACACACCGGCTTTCGTACACGGCGGTCCGTTTGCCAATATCGCTCACGGATGTAACTCCGTGCTGGCAACCCGTCTGGCCATGACCTATGGTGACTATGTCATCACCGAAGGAGGATTCGGTGCCGATCTGGGTGCGGAGAAATTCTATAATATCAAATGCCGCAAGGCGGGTATCGCTCCGAAGCTGACTGTGCTCGTGGCTACCACTCAGGGACTGAAGATGCACGGAGGCGTGGATCTGGCTCTGATCAAGGAACCGAACCTGGAAGGACTGAAGAAGGGACTCGACAATCTGGACAAGCATATTGCCAACATCCAGAGTTTCGGACAGACAGTGGTGGTTTGCTTCAACCGTTATGCTACCGATGTGGACGAGGAAATTGACTTCTGCCGCGCACACTGTGCCGAAATGGGCGTAGGATTTGCCGTGAACAATGCTTTCGTAGAAGGCGGTGCCGGTGCTGTGGAACTGGCAGAACTGGTGGTAAAGACTATTGAAGAGAATCCGTCTGCTCCGCTGAACTTCACTTACGATGACAATGACTCCGTAGAGGTGAAGGCTACCAAGCTGGCCCAGAAGATTTATGGTGCCGACAAGGTGATTTTCTCTGCTGCCGCCAAGAAGATGCTGGCCAAGATAGAGGAGTTGGGCGTGGCCCATTATCCGATCTGTGTGGCCAAGACCCAATATTCTTTCTCTGCCGATGCCAAGGCATACGGTGTGCCTAAGAACTTCAACATCAATATCAAGGATATTGTGCTGAACTGCGGTTCGGAGATGATTGTGCTCATTGCCGGCGAGATTATGCGTATGCCGGGATTGCCGAAATCTCCTCAGGCCGAGCGTATCGACATCGTAAACGGCGAGATTGAAGGCTTGTCTTAATCAGAAATAAAAACATATTCAGAATGGAGCTGTGCCGCCTGCGGTTACAGCTCCGTTTTGTTGATTTTTAGTCCGGTCTCAAAAGGTTCTGAAACCAGGTATTCCGAGAGAAAAAGAAAAGGATGCCGTGGATTTTTTAAAAACGTCCCGATGTTTCTTTGAAATCAACGGGGCGATTCCTTGAAAACTTCCCGTTGTTTTTAGGAATTTTAGACGGAGTTGAAAATCAATGTATTAAGTAAAGCTATTCTTTTTTGCGGCTTACTTTATAAAATGTAAGTCCTTTTTACTCTCTGCCGGTATAGAGTCCTTTTCGGATTCTTGTGGCAGGATTCATTCCATCAAAGCAAATTCCAGATGTGCCATTCCTGTTTTCATCCATTCACACCGCAGCCTTCGGCTGAAGAGTTGCCCCACCTTTTTACTTATCCGTTTCATTATACGCCTCATCCTTTGATTCAAAGGGCGGCTGCTGAGTTGCGCACCCATCTGCTTTCCTGCTCTTCCTGGCAGGCCGAGTTGCAGGGCGGAAAAATGTTTGGTGTGCTGCTGGTCCGTAATGCTGCTGGAGAACTTGGTTTTCTGGCGGCTTTTTCGGGACTGCTCGGCGGCAGTAACCGTCAGCCATATTTTGTGCCGCCCGTTTTTGATTTCCTCGATCCGCAAGGGTTCTTCAAGAAGGGCGAGGCACAGCTTACGGAGATGAACCGGCAGGTGGCGGCACTGAAAGAGAGCGAGGCTTATCTCAAGGCACATGAGCTGCTGACGGCTGTGAGCGGGGAGGCCGAAGAGGAACTTTCGCACATGAAAGAAGAGTTCCGGAAGGCCCGTTTGCGGCGTGAAGAGCGGCGTGCTACCGCTACGCCCGAAGAGTTGCAGCTGCTGAACCGCGAGAGCCAGTTTCAGAAAGCCGAGCTCAAGCGGCGCGAAAAGGCATGGGCCGTACGCATGGCCGAGTGCCGTGCCTTGGTGGAAGAACAGGAGGCGGCGCTCACCGCTTTGAAACAGGAGCGGAAGAGATTGTCCGAACAACTCCAGCAACAGATATTCCGGAACTTCACTTTCCGCAATGCATTGGGAGAGGAACAAAGCCTGCAACAGATATTCTGTGAGGCTGGACGCGGTGAACCGCCTGCCGGAGCAGGGGAGTGTGCCGCTCCGAAACTGTTGCAATATGCTTATCTTAACGGCATGCAGTCGCTGGCTATGGGCGAATTCTGGTGGGGAGACTCACCGCGCGGTGTGCTCCGTGAAGACGGACGGTTCTATCCTTCGTGCACCAGCAAATGCAAGCCGATTCTGGGCTTTATGCTGCAAGGACTGGAGGTGGAACCTGATCCAGTGGTGCGTGAAGCCTCAGCACACAGTGAGGTGGAAGTGATTTACGAAGACGAATATCTGGCTGCGGTATATAAACCGGCCGGCATGTATTCCGTGCCCGGTAAGGATGAGGCTGTTTCTTCCGTGCTGAGCTGGGCGCAGAACCGTTACCCCGACAGTGACAGTCCGTTATTGGTGCACCGCCTGGACATGCACACTTCCGGTCTGCTGCTTATCGGTAAGACCAAGGAGGCACATGCCGCCTTGCAGCAGATGTTTGAGCGCCATCAGATTCGTAAGACCTATATAGCCGTGCTCGACGGCGTAGTGCCTCAGGATGAAGGACTGATCCGCTTGCCCTTGCGCCCGGATGTCGAACACCGGCCGATGCAGATGGTCGATCCGGTGCACGGTAAACCGGCCGTGACCCGTTATCGGGTGCTCGAACGGTCCGGACAGACCACCCGTATTGCCTTTTTCCCGCAAACGGGACGCACACACCAGTTGCGTGTGCATGCCGCCCATCCTGACGGACTGGGATGCCCCATCCGTGGTGACCAGCTCTATGGCCGTCCGTCCGACCGGCTGTATCTTCATGCCGAGCAGGTGCAGTTGGCGCATCCCGTAACCGGGCAACGCCTGACGCTGAAAGTACCTGTTCCTTTTTAAATTCACAGGATATGAAAAGGGTTCCTGATAAAATGAAAAGAATTGAAATGACTTTCCACTTTATCAGGAACCTTTTATTTTTAGGTGCTTTACCATTTTACTTCATCTGGAGAAATCACTCCATCTGAATTGTCGTCGACAGTAAAGCTGTTTTCTTTATATTGTATACAAAGCATGACTAAGGGAGTATTACCGATATTACGTATGGAACGTAGTCCGTTAGGTGCAATGCGGACAATGCTGCCTTCGCTAACAGGAAACACTTTTCCGTCTACCTGAAATTCACCATTTCCGGAAATGAAAAAATAAAGTTCCTCATGGGTCTTATGACTGTGCAGAAATCCAGTTTCCGTGTCCGGTGAGAATGATTGGAATGAGAACTCGGCACCTGTGGTTTTTAGGGCAGAGCCGCCGAAAACTTTTCCCGGAATCTTTGTTCCATTACCCAAATCCAACATGAAATCATTTAGTTCATTCATTTTACCAACGTTGATTACACTAAAATTTTTAGTCTCGATTACTTTTTCAATCTGTTTCATTTTCTATGTTCTTTTTGTGAGGTTTTTCGTTTTGTTGATGCAAAATTATGAAATAGATTTTTGAAAATCAAGAAGTTACATTTTTGTTCCTTGGTTACCTTTTGCTCGCATTTGCAGAATATCAGTTTCTTATAAGACAGAAAAAAATGAAAAAAAATATTTGCTCCAGAAAAAGATACTGATTTCTAAAAAATATACTAGCTTTGTAGTCAGAATAACCCTATCAAACAATAGAATATCTGGACTTATGCAAAAAAATGAAGATAAGAAATCAATTATTGAGTTTTGTCCGGTACGCAATGTCATTGCCCGGTTTGGGAATAAATGGGCTTTTCTTGTATTGCTTACAATTCATGAACATGAAGTTATCCGCTTTAATGAACTTGGACGTGTGATTCCCGATATATCTTCTCGTATGTTGTCTGAAACACTTCGTGTTCTAGAGGCGGATGGTCTGATTGTCCGTAAAATATATCCTGAAGTACCTCCACGTGTGGAATACCGGCTTACAGATATAGGTTTCTCTTTAATACCTATTATTCTTCAGTTAACGGAGTGGGCTCAGAAAAACATGAAGCAGATCATGGCTCACCGTCATAATTTCGGCGGAACATCGTCGGTTTAATGTAAAAATAAAAAGAGATAACGCATATAGCATTATCTCTTTTACTAAGAAAGAGGTGCCCAGCAGATTCGAACTGCTGTGGACGGTTTTGCAGACCGCTACCTAGCCACTCGGTCAGGGCACCATATCATTGTGCTGTTTTCTTTAAGAGGTGCCCAGCAGATTCGAACTGCTGTGGACGGTTTTGCAGACCGCTACCTAGCCACTCGGTCAGGGCACCATTTTGTTTTCGCATGCAAAGGTACTACTTTTTTTGAAATAAACTAATTTTTGGGCACATTTTCTTCATAAAAAGTGCACTTTTTGTTCTTTTTCCCTTTATTCTTGTGTATTTCGTCCTTCAATTTGCAGGGAGTGGAGCATGTACTGCACGGATGAGAGTCATGCTGGGTGAGCATGCGGTATAGGCGGCGCATCAGCCAAAGGGCGACAAGGAGCAGGATGACTCCGACAATGATTTCCTGTATCATACCTTATATATTATAGAGATTCTTGAATAAAAACGCTTCTTCAAAAATAGTGGAATCTTTTTGTTTGCACAAAATATTATGGTGAAAGGATTTTTCCGCATCATAAAATTGCTGAAAAATTACGGTGTTTCGAGAGTTGGGCGTATCTTTGTTTCATCAAACATGTAGTGTCTATGGATTTCAAGGAAAAAGTGAAGAACTGTATTGCCCGCCATGAACTGCTGGGGCGCGAGCATCCTGTGCTGGTTGCCCTCAGTGGCGGAGCAGATTCGGTGGCTCTGGCTTGTGTGTTGCAGGACCTGGGATATAAAATTGAGGCGGCGCACTGCAATTTCTGTCTGCGTGGTGCGGAGTCGGACCGTGATGAGGCTTTTGTGACGGACTTCTGCCAGCGGCGGAAGATTGTGCTGCATCGGCGTTGTTTTTCCACACATGCCTATGCGCACGAGCATCATGTCAGCATCGAGATGGCAGCCCGCACATTGCGCTATGATTTCTTTGAGCAGCTGTTGCAGGAACGGGAGCTGGACAGTGTGGCCGTGGCCCATCACCGTGAGGACAACACGGAAACGGTGTTGCTGAATCTGTTGCGCGGTACCGGTATCCGCGGATTGCGGGGCATACAGTATCGGAACGGAAAGGTGGTGCGTCCGCTGCTCGATGTCAGCCGGCAGGAGATTGAAGACTATCTGGCCGAATGCCATCAGGATTATGTGACCGACAGTACCAACCTGCAGGACGAGGTGCAGCGGAACAAGATCCGTCTGAACGTGATGCCGCGCATGAGGGAAATCTATCCGAATGCCGACGAGAGCATTCATCAGGGAGCACGCCGTCTGAACGATGCGTTCCGTATTTATGAATATGGTATGGATTTGTTGATGCAACAGGTGGTGCACGGCAATAAAATCCTGCTTGAGGAACTGAATCGGACTCCGGCTCCGGAGACGGTGCTGTATGAAATCCTGAGCAGAATGGATTTCAATCCGGCACAGGTGGCAGCCATTTATGAGCAGCAGGGAGGCGAATCCGGAAAAGTGTATGAGAGTGCCACCCATCGTCTGCTGCGCGACCGCGAGGCTCTGGTGTTTGAGAAAAAGGCCGTGCGACCGGTGCGTCTGGAAAAAGTGCTGCCTCTGGAAGGCATCATGCGTGTGACCGACGATGTTACTTTCCTCATTTCACGTTCTTCATACAGCAGTGGCGGTCCGCTGCCGCGCGAAAAGAATGTCATCTGCATGGATTTGGATAAAGTGGAATTTCCGCTGGTGGTGCGCACGCCACAGACGGGAGACCGTTTTATGCCCTTTGGAATGAAAGGAATGAAACTGGTGAGTGACTTTCTGACCGATCTGAAGAAAAATGTGTTTGAGAAAGAACGCCAGTTGTTGGTTTGCAGCGGCGACAAGATTGCTTGGGTGGTGGGAGAGCGCCCCGATGACCGTTTCCGGGTGACGGAACATACCCGCCACATCCTGCGCATCCAGCTGCTCTGAGCGGCAGACCAAAGCGGTGCCTGATATAAAAGATAAGAAATGCGGCATCCGATAGTCTTTTCAGATTGATCGGATGCCGCGTTGCTGTATGTGTCTTTATTGTTTCTCGGATTTTACTGCGGTTTCATAATCCTCAGGAGTGAACCGAAGGTCGAATACTGTCTTTCCGCTCTTCTTTGACTTATAGCAATAACGGAAGTTGATGCGCTCCTCCTTGTATTTTCGCAGTTGCACGGAGTTTACAATCTCGCCTTCCAGCTGTTTCTTGAAGTCGGCAATAACTTCCGGTGTCAGAATCTGGGTGCTGTCAAGAAGACCCTCCATCGTGTAGTAATATTGCAAGGTACGCTTGTCCGAGGCGTAGGTCATGCTGTCCAGCACTGTGCAGGGGTCAATCCGCAGCGGGCAATGCTGTTCGGTGTATTCTTTTGCTTCGCGTGCGCAGCGCTCGTCAAAGTTTTCAAACTGGCAGCTACCCAGAAAAAGGGCTGCAGCCAGGATGGGAAATAAATAACTCTTTTTCTTCATCATTGGTTACATTTCATTGAATATCTCTGCGAAGTTAATTTTTTTATCGTACATTTGCAACGTAAATAAGTATATATATGTTAATAAATAAGGAAGAAAGAGTAGCTAAGGCAGTAGCTTTGTTTCATGAAGGCTATAATTGTGCCCAGTCGGTTGCCGGCGCTTTTGCCGACTTGTATGGATTTACTGAAGAACAGGCGTTTAGAATGGCAGCATCGTTTGGTGGCGGAATCGGCCGCATGCGCCAGACCTGCGGGGCTGCCTGCGGCATGTTTCTGTTGGCAGGACTGGATTGCGGAGTGACTGAAGGAAAAGACCGTGAGGGTAAATCGCACAATTATGCCGTGGTGCAGCATCTGGCGCATGAGTTTGAGACTGAGAACGGTTCGACGATCTGCGCGGAATTGTTGGGACTGAAACCCAAGACTCCGGTAGTGGCTCAGGCCGAGGCACGCACGGCAGAATATTATGCCAAGCGCCCCTGTGCCAAAATGGTGGAGACCGCTGCACGCATTTTCGCCCGCTATCTGGAAGAGAAGGAGGAGCAGAAGGCCTGATTTTTTGTAACGATTTTGAATTTTCTTTTGATTTTTTTGAAAAAAAGAAATATTTAATCCAAAAACTTATCGTTATTCTCGTAAAAAGTATTACATTTGCATCGACAAAAATATTGCAAATAGCCTAGATTAATATCTATAGTTTAAATAAAGGAGAATGATTATGCAAGAAAAAGCTGGAGTAATTGCAGGTGCAATTTGGAATGTTCTGGATCAGGTAGAATCTATGAGTGCAAAAGACCTGAAGAAAGCAGTGAAATTAAAGACTGAGAAAGAACTCTATCTTGGCCTTGGTTGGTTGCTCAGAGAAGACAAACTGAATATTACAGGTGATGAGAAAGATCCTGTTTTTTCTCTGAAAAAATAAAACTGTTTCGTAATGATATAAAATATGTTCATGACTGTTTCGTTCATGGACATATTTTTTTTATCTTTGCATAAAAACAAAGAATCGTAAAAATGAAACATATCAGAAATTTCTGTATTATTGCGCACATTGACCACGGAAAATCAACATTGGCCGACCGTTTGCTGGAGTATACCAACACGATTAAGGTAACCGAAGGACAGATGTTGGATGATATGGATTTGGAGCGTGAGCGTGGTATCACTATCAAAAGCCATGCTATTCAGATGGAATATGAATATCAGGGCGAGAAATATACGCTGAATCTGATCGACACTCCGGGGCATGTGGATTTCTCTTATGAAGTTTCCCGTTCTATTGCGGCCTGCGAAGGTGCTTTGCTGATTGTCGACGCTACTCAGGGAGTGCAGGCACAGACCATTTCCAACCTGTATATGGCGATTGATCACGATCTGGAGATTATTCCGGTGATCAATAAATGTGATATGGTGAATGCCATGCCCGAAGAGGTGGAAGATGAAATCATCGATTTGCTGGGCTGCGACCGTGAGGATATTATCCGCGCATCCGGAAAGACCGGTATGGGAGTGGACGAAATTCTCAAAGCGGTGGTGGAACGCATTCCGGCCCCGAAGGGAGACGAGGACGCTCCGCTGCAGGCTTTGATTTTTGACTCTGTGTTCAACTCCTTCCGAGGTATCATCGCATATTTCAAGATTGTAAACGGAAGTATCAAGGCCGGCGACAAGGTGGTGTTTATCAATACCGGAAAAGAATATTCAGCCGATGAGATCGGTGTACTTAAAATGGACATGATGCCCAAGAAAGAACTTCATTGCGGCGATGTGGGCTATATCGTTTCCGGAATTAAAACGGCCACGGAAGTAAAAGTGGGTGATACCATCACGCATGTAGCCCGACCTTGTGACAAGGCCATTGCCGGATTCGAGGAGGTAAAACCGATGGTGTTTGCCGGTGTCTATCCTATAGAAACAGAAGACTTTGAGAACTTGCGCGCGTCGCTGGAGAAACTTCAGCTGAATGATGCCTCGCTGACTTTCCAGCCGGAATCGTCGGTTGCGCTGGGATTCGGTTTCCGATGCGGATTCCTGGGACTGCTTCACATGGAAATTATCCAGGAGCGTCTGGACCGCGAGTTTAACATGGATGTGATTACCACCGTGCCGAACGTATCATATATGGTATACGACAAGCAGGGTGAGGTGAAAGAGGTGCACAATCCGGCGGGAATGCCCGACGTGACCCTGATTGACCACATCGAAGAACCTTATATCAAGGCAACCATCATTACGACTACAAACTTTATCGGACCGATTATGTCGCTGTGTCTGGGCAAGCGCGGCGAACTTCTGAAGCAGGAGTATATTAGCGGAAACCGCGTGGAGTTGCATTACAACATGCCTTTGGGCGAGATTGTGATTGACTTTTACGACAAACTGAAGAGTATCTCCAAGGGATATGCTTCGTTTGATTATCATCAGGATGGCTTCCGGCCTTCAAAACTGGTGAAACTGGATATTCTGCTCAATGGTGAACCGGTGGACGCCTTGTCTACACTGACTCATTTTGACAATGCTACCGACTTTGGTCGCAGAATGTGTGAGAAACTGAAGGATCTGTTGCCCAGACAGCAGTTTGATATTGCCATTCAGGCTGCTATCGGTGCCAAGATCATTGCTCGCGAAACAGTAAAACAGGTAAGAAAGGATGTGACTGCCAAATGTTATGGTGGTGACATCAGCCGAAAAAGAAAATTGCTCGAAAAACAAAAGAAAGGTAAGAAACGTATGAAGCAGATTGGTAATGTTCAGGTGCCCCAGAAAGCCTTCCTTGCCGTTCTCAAATTAGATTAATCTTATGGATACCAGGGATGTCGCTCGTGAAATAGCACGAATTTATTGCAGACTTACGCCAGACGGTATAAATGCATTGGCAGAAATGCTTGTACCGTTTAAGTACGCAAAGGGAGATGTGATCATGCCGGAAGGGCATGTCTGCCAGTATATGTATTTTGTTAGCCGGGGCATGGTGCGTCAGTATTATTATAAGAATAATAAGGACGTAACGGAACACTTCTCCTACGAAGGAAGAATTGTGATCTGCATTGAAAGTTTTCTGAAGCAGGAACCGTCAAGACTGATTGTGGAGGCTTTGGAGAACAGTGTGCTTTATGGCATTCCGTATGACAAATTGCAACGTAAGGCCGAGGAGAACCGAGAAATCGAGCTCTTGTTCAGAAAGATTCTGGAACATGCCCTGATCAGTTCTCAGGTGTATGCCGACAGCCAGCGCTTTGAGAATGCCACGGAGCGTTATCAGCGCCTGCTGGACAGCAAGCCCGAAATCCTGCTGCGTGCTCCAATGGTGCATGTTGCTTCTTATTTGCAGATGTCGCCGGAAACATTAAGCCGCGTGCGCGGTGCTCATGTGGATGGTGGTGCTGCAACGGCAAATAAGGATGCCTGACAGAATGTGAAGCAGACTGCCGAAGGTTTTTTTAGATATGGAAATCCCCTGTCTCGAAGCATGATGAATGCAGAGACAGGGGATTTCTGGTTTTATGGATTTCTGTGTTTTAAGATCAGAAGCGGGGTAGTTCTGAAAGAGCATCCTGATAATAGGAGCGTTGCAGTTCTTCCTTTTTAATGATTGTTTCGTTTGCCTGTAGTATATCCAGGTCAAGCCGTACGATTTCGTTTGCTTTGTCTGCGGCAGTTCTCTGGGCCAGCTGCTCCAAGGATTTGAGAAAAGAGCGTACGACCGGGATATCGTCTTCGGTTTTTAGCAGTGCCAGTTGGTTTGTAAATAGGGCTGTATTCCTTTTAAATCCTACAGGCTCTGTATCTCGGGCATTGCTGAAAACCGTTTGAGGATAGCGTTTCTTCAGTTTCTGGCGTGCCATTTCCAGGTTGGCTGCGGCATTATGGTTCGATCCCATGCCAATGATAAGGATATTCTGTTGGGGCATATCGGTAAATTTATTGCGACCAGACAATCGGGCTTTGATGGTTCCCGTTTGCCTGGTCGCAGGTGTACTATGAATTCAGTTTTTTCGTTGTCAGTGTTGCATTATGCTTTTTCTTCAGCATAAAGATAAACTCAAGTCCGCCATCGGCAACTTGTTTTGCATGCACGGTTCCGCCGTGGAAGATGATGGCATTCTTTACGATGGCCAGTCCCAGACCGGTACCTCCGATCTTTCGGCTGCGTCCTTTGTCAACGCGATAGAAGCGTTCGAAAAGGCGGGGCAGGTGGTTTGGGTCCACTCCGACACCATTGTCCTTGAAACTGAAGAAATAGAAATCTTCGTCTTCAAAAATACAGCTGATGGTAATCTTCTTTCCGATTCCGGCATAGGCAATGGCATTGTCTGTGAGATTCCGGAATATCGAGTAGAGCAGGGAGAAGTTACCGTCGATCATCATGTTGTCGGGGAACGAACAGGTCACTGTCATCTGCTTTTCTTCCAGAGGGAGAGCCAGTTCTGACACGATATTGTGGATAATCTGACTCAGGTTCAGAAGTTCCACATCAATGAGTGAGGAAGCCTCATCCAGGCGCGTCAATGCGGTGATGTCACGCAACAGGTTTGTGAGCCGCTGGCTCTGTGCAAAACTTCTTTGCAGGAACTGGTTCATCGTTTCCTGAGGAAGATCCGGATTGTTGATGATGGTCTCCAGATAACCTTGAATGCTGCTTACCGGCGTTTTCAGCTCGTGTGCCATATTCTGGGTAATCTGCCGTTTCATGCGGGCTTGCTCTTCCTGTTTGGTGATGTCGCTGATGGTCAGCTCAAAGCTGGCATCCTGAAATACGACAGCATCAATGGAGAAGATGTAACCGTTGCGATCAATGACTTCGGTCATCATCTTGGATTCGGCCATTGCATAGTCTTTGCAGGTGTCTTCAATGAACTGAATCAGTTTGGCAAATTCCGGAATGTTGAACACGTCCTGAATACATTCTATGTTTTTGTCGATAATCAGGTTGGCATATTGCGTGAACAAGGCATTCGACAGAATGACTTCGCGGCGCGGATTGAAGATGGCCAGTCCTTCATTCGATATCTGCAAGTGGGCAATCAGTTTCTCACGGGCAATGTAAAGCTCGTCTTTCGTGCGCCGCAAACGATAGTAGATATCTACAATGTGACGGGCAATCATGTCGAGTTCATTGTCTCCGGTGGAATGCTGCTTCAGTTCAAACGGTTCGTCCATATCGGCCTTTTTGGCGAACAGACGCAACTGGGTGATGGTCTTACCGAGGCGTGCCGTTAGTTTGTAGAAGACAAAAGTCAGCACAAAGGTAATAAGCAAAATCCCCCAAAGGTAGTTCATGTCAGCTTTCAGCCGTTTGGAAAGACTGAAATCATAAGGCAGTGCACAACGGATGATGAGTTTCGAATCTTTGAAATAGCTGGCATAGTAGAAGAAAGGGGCCTTCATCGTTTCCGAGTTTCTCATAATCGAGTATCCGGAACCATACCTCAGAGCCTTGATGACTTCCTCACGGCCTGAGTGGTTTGCCATCGTCCGGGCAGCCTGTTGATTGTCATAAATGATTCTTCCGGTGGGAGTAATCAGAGTGACTCTCAGGCTCTCTATATGAGAGAAATTTACAAACGTATCTACCAGTTCTTCATATTCAGCTACAGGCTTCTTTGCGAGCATCTCATGCAGCTGGCTGTTGAATATGGCCAGACGGTCATTCAGGAGTTCTATCTTGTATTCCTTTTCACGCGTATACTGATAGAAGGTGAAACAGCCGGCAAAGAGCCAGAAGAGCAGGATGATCGAAAGAAACAGTTTATTGGAAAATGTTAATCTGAAATGCATCTCTTACTCCTTTGCTCCGGCTTCGAAATAATATCCGTAGCCTTGTCTTGTCATGATATACTTGCCATAGTCACCCAACTTCTTTCTCAGTCGCGTGATGTTGACATCAATGGTTCGGTCCAATACTTCTGCGTCGTCGTGCCAGATTTTACGCAATATTTCCGCACGTGAGAATACCCGTCTTTCGTTTTCGATAAACAGGCGCAGCAACTCAAATTCTGTTTTGGTCAGCTGCAATACCTCGCCATGCAGAATCGCTTCTTTCAGCTTCATGTTAATCTTCAGATCCTTGTATCCGATTAAGGATGCCTGAGGAACAGCCTTAGGCGACGTGCGGCGCAATACGGCCTTTACGCGCAAAACAACTTCACGCAGGGAGAACGGTTTGGAAATATAGTCGTCCGCACCGAGTGTAAAACCGGTCACCGCATCATTTTCCGTATCACGTGCCGTCAGGAAGATAATGGGGATGTGATTCAGGTTCTTGGATTCCTTGAGCATCTTTGCCATACGGAATCCGGAGATTTCTCCCATCATCACATCCAACAGAATCAGATGATATTGCGTAAGATCTAGTTTGAGTGCTTCTTCTGCAGAATAGGCGATATCCACGTTATACCCTTCGTTCTCGAGATTAAAGCGCAGGATGTCACACAAATCTTCTTCGTCGTCTACAACCAAAATTTTGTAATCGTTCATAAACATAACTTTTAAAAATCTACTGCAAAAGTATAACCTTATTGTTACATGATTGTAAAGTCCATGTTACAATATTATTTCAGCACCTGATTAGTGCTGAAATTTTCTGCAAGCACGTACCAGATGGCGGAAATGACCAATAAGTTCCTGGCTTTCCTGCAGCATGCTCAGGTAAAGGAAATCTACCTTCAGACTGGTAGCAGTACTTTTGGCGATGCGTTGCTGCTGCTCTTTGCGCAGGTTTGACAAGGTTGCCTTCATTTCATTTCCCTTTTCGCGCAGTTCAATGGCGCGGGAGTATTCGTTGCTTTCAATCATCTGGGCAATGTCCCGAATGAAGGTGATGATATCGCTCTTGATGGGCGCAAATTCTTTTTCATATTCTTCATTCAGCGGATTGAAGTTATTGTCCACGTGTTCGAAAATCGGTTCGCACATTCGTTTCAGGCAGTAGAAGCTTTGTTCGCAACTGTTGCAGGCAAGATAGAACCAAGTGTTTTTCTCGACAGCAACCAGCGGATCAATTTTGCGCAGACCGATAATTTCCTTGCGGCGCTGCACCTTCCAGTGCTTCTTTTGAGTGTCCAGGTCATTGAATACCCTGCGCAGCTTTTTGACATCCTCTTCCACCAGACCGTCGGTAATAAGCACATAAGTGTCGGCAACGAAGCGAACCACCTCGGTCTGTGTGTTCAGGAAGTGTTTGCTCAGCAATGGCCAAGCCACCTTCGGGTCTTGTGTTTCTACCAGTTCGGTAAAGATCTCGTCCTTCTTGACAGATGACATCTTTTTCTTATAGCTACGGCTGTTGTTCCACAAAATCAGGACTACAGTGGCCATCAGCAGAATCATGGCAACGATACCTCCATAATATACAATCATGGTGACGATAAAACAAAGGAAGAATGCTGCACCTGCTGTCATGAACCAGCCACCGATTACAGAAATTACACCGGTAACACGGAATACGGCACTCTCACGTCCCCAGGCGCGGTCGGCCAAAGAAGAACCCATACCCACCATGAAAGCTACGTAAGTAGTTGAGAGCGGAAGTTTGAGAGAAGTTCCGACTACAATCAGCAAGCCAGAGAGAACCAGGTTTACAGAAGCGCGAACCAGGTCGAAGGCTGCTCCTTTTTCCAGAATAGTCTCGTCCTGGTTAAAGCGGGAATTCACCCAAGTCTTTACGTTTTCAGGAACGTGCGCAATGACATATTCTGTGGAATTCATCACTCCGCGCACCAGGCGGCGGGCAAAGCGGGAAGAACCGAACATTTCGTCGCCGGCAGTCTGGCGAGACAGGTCGACGGATGTTTTGATTACGTTGTGTGCTTTCTTTGAGAAGGTCAGTGCTGTGATCATGATCACACCGGCCATCACGAGGAAGATCAATGGCGTTTTTGCCTCATCATTCAAGGACCCCATCAGATAGGTCGTTGGGTCTGCTCCCGGGTGAGCCATGAAATCCTGATAAGAAGAGAAGCCGGCCAGAGTAACTCCGATAAAGTTTACAAGGTCATTGCCGGCGAAAGCCATAGCCAATGAGAATGTACCGAATAATACCGTGATTTTAAATATGTTGACCTTCAGCAGATGAAGTATTTGTGTAAGGATAGTAAAACCAATCAGGAACGAGATCAGTATGGTAGAAGTGTTGGATGCTATCCATGCCTTGATAGCAGGTGTCATGAAAGAGGCTGTGCCGAATCCTTTTACCATCAGGAAGTAAGAAATTGAGGTAAAAGCCAGACCACCGAATATGGCGATGGTGTATTTGAGATGTTTGGTATAGTGGAAAGTAAAGATGCAACGTGCAATCCATTGCACAATCAAACCGAAAATAAAAGCGATAGCCACCGATATGAATATGGCCATGATTACCGAAAGGGCCTTGTCGGTGTTGATCAGTTGGGCGTAGGTCAGTGAATGATCGTGCATCATCTTTACAAAAGCCAATGCCGTACTACCGCCCAGCAGCTCGAATACCATCGACACTGTGGTGGAAGTGGGCATACCCAGCATGTTGAACATGTCCAGCAGAATCACGTCCGAGGCAACAACAGCCAGAAAGATGCACATCAGCTGTTCGAAGGTGAAGCATTCCGGACGGAAGATGCCGTGACGGGCGATATCCATCATGCCGTTACTTGTAGTGGCACCGACAAATACACCGATTGCGGCTACTGCTAAAATAAGTTTGAAACGGGCTGCCTTGGAGCCAATGGCAGAACTGAGAAAGTTTACCGCGTCATTACTAACTCCGACCGATAAATCGAAGATAGATAAAGCAAACAGGAATATGACAATTCCCAAATACACAAATTCCATAAAATAATGAATTTAATAATTTATTGATGCAAAGATACGAAAATTCATAGTTTTGTAACAGGTTTGTATTATCTGTATTTCTTAATTTTTTTAAAAGAAAGGAGCGCTTTGCATTAAAATTATCTATAGATAATCTGAATAAACCTTTTCTCCTATTTATATATAGAGGCCTGATAGAAAGAGAGAAAGCCCAGATACAAAAATCAGGTCGCTCTGCATTCCAGAATCGGGAATGCCGGAGCGACCTGACAGACAAATATCTTTTTTCGCCTAATCGAAGCGGATGGACTTGATCGGGTTGATTCGGGAAATCATCAGACTGGGCAGAACCAGTACGGACACGGAAATCAGCAGGGTAGACAGGTTTATCAGCAAAACATAAAGCCAGTTGATAATCAAAGGTACCTCTTCTACATAATAAACCTGCGGGTCCAGTTTGATGATGCCGAACTGCTGTTGGATGAAGATGAGCAAGAAAGCCAAAAGATTACCCCAGAGGAGTCCCTTACCCACGATGAAGGTAGAGAACCAGAGGAAGATGCTGCGGATGGAACTGTCGCGTGCTCCCAGAGCCTTGAGGGTTCCGATAAAGACCGTGCGTTCCAGAATGATGATCAGCAGGCCCGATATCATGGTAATGCCCGCTACTCCCGTCATCAGAATCAGGATGACCCACACGTTGGTGTTCAGCAGGCTGAGCCAGGTAAACATCTGAGGGTAGAGATCTTCGATGGACATGGTCGAGAAAGAAGCCCCGTAAACGTCTGTTCCGAGTTCCACGTTGATTCTTCGCGCCAGCTTTTGTGTCGTTGCTTTCAGGGCGTTGTAGTCCTTCACGGTGATATTGAGCGAACTGCATTGGTTCTTTTGCCAACCGTTCAGTCGGTTGCAGGTATAAATGTCGGTCAGCACCATATTGTTGTCCAGCTCGGCCAGATTGGTCCGGTAGATACCTTTCACCAGAAAGCGGCGGGCGCGCAGGGTGCGGTCAAAGAAGTAAGCAGATATTCTGTCGCCCGTTTTCAGGCGCAGTTCGCGGGCAATCGTTTCCGAGATAAGCACCTCGTTCGAGGCCTTTTGGTCGGAAAAGTCGGGCAGACTTCCCGAAAGCAGGTTCTTGTGGATGAAGGTTGTGTCAAATTCTTCTCCCACACCTTTCAGAAGAATGCCTTTGAATACCTCGTCGGTTTTCAGAATACCGGCCTTGTAGCAAGTGCGTTCCCAGTGTGCAATGTTGGGAGTGCTTTTTACGATGCGCAGCAGCGAATCGTTCACCGCGATGGGATAAGACTCGGACGAAGCCTGACTTTCATAGTTCTGCACCTGGATGTGCGAACCGAATCCGACCAGCTTGTTCTTGATCTCCTGCTTGAAGCCGAGCACCACGCACACGGAGATAATCATCACGGCCACACCTATGGCCACTCCTCCTATGGCAATGTTGACGGCCAGTTTGGAAGCGCCTTTTTCGTTTCCTTTGTTTTTAAAGAGTCGTTTGGCTATAAAAACAACAAAATTCATTTTTAGGACCTTTTTAATATTAATGCATCTATTCTAATCCCTCAGGGGCAAACGGCGAAACCGCTCTGAAAAGAAAACAAGCCCAAAAAGAACACGCAGACTCTTTCTGGGCTTGTTTTCGAAGTATGTTGGGACATACATTATTCAGAAACCCGACCCGGATAAGCCTCCAGAGCTTTCCGGAGCACCACAATGGCGCGGTTCAGATCTTCCTTTTTCAATACATAAGCGATACGCACCTCGTTCTTTCCCGATCCCGGAGTGGTGTAGAAACCCGATGCCGGAGCCATCATGACGGTTTCTCCCTCATAGTTGAACTCCGTGAGACACCAGGCGCAGAACTTTTCCGCATCATCGACCGGCAGTTTGGCTACCGTGTAGAAGGCACCCATCGGAATTGGAGAATAGACTCCCGGAATGCGGTTCAGTCCATCGATCAGGCATTTGCGTCGCTCTACATATTCGTCGTACACCTCGCGGCTGTATTCTTCCGGCTCGTCCAAAGAAGCCTCGGCTGCAATCTGACCGATGAGCGGAGGGCTCAAACGGGCCTGACAGAACTTCATCACCGCCTTGCGCACTTCGGCATTCTTGGTGATCAGGGCACCGATACGGATACCGCATTCGCTGTACCGCTTGGAAACAGAGTCGATGAGCACCACATTCTTCTCGATGCCTTCCAGATGGCAGGCCGAGATATAAGGAGAGCCGGTATAGATGAATTCACGATACACCTCGTCGGAGAACAGGTACAGGTCGTACTTTTTGACCAGATCGCGAATCTGGTTCATCTCGCGGTGCGTATACAGATAACCGGTCGGATTGTTCGGGTTACAGATCAGGATGGCGCGGGTGCGCTCGTTGATGAGTTCCTCGAATTTCTCCACCTTTGGCAGAGAGAATCCCTCTTCGATAGTGGTAGAGATGGTGCGGATAACCGCTCCTGCCGAAATGGCAAAAGCCATGTAGTTGGCATAAGCCGGTTCGGGCACGATGATTTCGTCGCCGGGATTCAGACACGACATGAAGGCGAAGAGTACGGCCTCCGAACCACCCGAAGTGATGATGATGTCGTCAGGAGTCAGACTGATGTGGTATTTCTCGTAATACTTGACCAGTTTTTTACGGTAACTCAGATATCCCTGGCTGGGACTGTATTCCAATACGGTGCGGTCTATGTTGCGGATGGCATCCAGCGCCGCTTTGGGAGTGGGCAGGTCAGGTTGCCCGATATTTAGATGGTACACATGTATTCCGCGTTCTTTAGCCTGCTGTGCCAAGGGAGCAAGCTTTCTGATAGGCGATTCCGGCATTTCCTGGCCGCGCGTTGAGATTTTTGGCATATTATCTTTACTTATTTTAGAATAATATTGATTTCCTGTTATCAACTTGCAAATATACGATATTGACTTCAATTCGGCAAATAAAAGGGTTTTTAATTGGCCGTTCTCTTATCTTAATGGGCAAAACACGATAATAAATGAAAATAAATGTGTAAGTTTGCGGTTGCTTTCACTGAAGGCAACTAATTAGGATTTACTAAAATATAAAAGGAAATAAAAAGTTATGATGAACGAATGGTTTGAATGCAAGGTGAAGTACGAGAAGACTATGGAGAACGGAATGGTGAAGAAAGTCACCGAGCCTTATTTGGTAGACGCCTTGAGCTTCACTGAGGCAGAAAGACGCTTCCTGGAGGAGATTGAACCGTTTATGTCGGGAGAATACCAGGTTTCGGATATCAAGAGAGCCAAATATGCAGAACTCTTCGAGACCGATGATGAAGAGGCAGACAAGTGGTTTAAGGCCAAGGTGGCTTTTATCACTTTGGACGAGAAGACCGGTGTGGAGAAGAAAAGCGCCCAGAACATGCTGATTCAGGCTTCCGACCTGCGCGATGCGGTAAAGCGTCTCGACAAGGGAATGGAAGGCACGATGGCCGACTACGAAATCGCCTCTGTGATGGAGACTCCGATTATGGACGTGTTCCACTATAAGACTGCCGAGGTGGAGAAACCCGAGTTCCCCGACGCAGCCAATGTTTAATCTCAAAAGCCAGAAATCATGTCTGTTACTCAGGAAATCATTAAATTAAAGAGCGAGCTGCCCGAGCATGTATCGCTTGTGGCGGTTTCGAAATACCATCCGGCTTCTGCCATCAGAGAGGCTTATGAGGCCGGTCAGCGTATTTTTGGAGAAAGTCAGGTTCAGGAGTTGCAGCGCAAACATGAAGAGCTTCAGCTGGAGGGTATCCAGTGGCACTTTATCGGTCATTTGCAGACCAATAAAGTAAAGTATATTGCCCCTTATATTTCGCTGATTCATTCCGTGGATTCCGTCAAACTGCTCCAGGAGATCAACAAGCAGGGAGAGAAGTGCGGACGGAAAATCAACTGCCTGTTGCAGTTGCATGTGGCCCGTGAGGAGAACAAGTACGGATTTACCGAAGACGAGTGCTGGGATTATCTGGCATCCGGCGCATGGAAGGAACTGCCGTTTGTGCAGTTGTGCGGTGTGATGTGCATTGCTACCAACACCGACGACGAGGCGGTGGTGCGTGGAGAATTCCGCCGAGCCTCAGCCTTTTTCAACAAGGCCAGACAGGAGTTCTTTTCCGGTTGCGAAGCCTTTTCGGTATGCTCTTGGGGCATGAGCGAAGACTACCCGTTGGCTATTGAAGAGGGTAGCAATATGGTGCGTATCGGATCAATGATTTTCGGAATGCGTGTTTATTGACAATTTTTTTGGAGAAACCAGTTAAATCTCTTATTTTTGCGCAAACCAATCTTTTTTGTGCAATGAACATACCGAGTTTTAACGCGTGTATAGAGAAAAGCATCAAGGATAATTGGAACCTTGATGCTTTATCTGATTATCAGGGTGCCACCATGCAATATAAGGATGTGGCGCGGGTAATTGAGAAACTACATATCATCTTTGAATATAGCGGTGTGCGCCCGGGAGATAAAGTTGCTCTTTGCGACAAGAACTCTGCCCATTGGGGAGCCGCCTTTCTGGCTACACTGACTTATGGTGCCGTAGCGGTGCCTATTCTGCATGAATTCAAGGCCGATCAGATTCATAATATCGTGAACCACAGCGAGGCCAAACTGCTTTTTGTCGGCGAGCAGATCTGGAAGAACCTGGATGCCGAAGCCATGCCGCAGGTGGAGGGAGTCATCAACATCATTGATTACTCTCTTTTCGTGAGCCGCACCGACAAGGTGGTTTATGCCCGTGAGAACCTGAACCGTCTTTTCGGAGAGAAGTTCCCGAAATTTTTCCGTCCCAACCATGTGAGCTATCATGTGGACGAGCCGGAGGAGCTGGCAGTAATCAACTACACCTCGGGCACCACGAGCTATTCCAAGGGAGTGATGATTCCGTATCGCGCCCTGTGGTCGAACTACGCCTTTGCTCAGGGAGCTTTGGGCGGACATTGCAAGGCCGGTTCCACAGTGCTCTCCATGCTGCCTATGGCGCACATGTATGGCATGGCCTTTGAATTCATCTTCGAATTCTGTCAGGGTGCCCACGTTTATTTCCTGACCAAGATGCCGACTCCGAAACTCTTGCTGGCGGCTCTGGCCGACGTGAAGCCGGTGATTGTCATCGCTGTGCCGCTGATTATCGAAAAGATTGTGCGCAAGGCCGTATGGCCTAAAATCAATTCGCGTGTGAAGATGCTGATGAAGCTGCCGGTCATCGGACAGAAAGTCAAGGACCGCATCCGCGAAACCATGCGCGAGTCTTTGGGAGGCAACTATTACGAGGTGATTATCGGTGGTGCGGCTCTGAACCACGAGGTGGAAGCATTTCTGAAAGACATCGGCTTCAACTATACCGTGGGTTATGGTGCTACGGAGTGCGCGCCGATTATAGCCTATGAAGACTGGAAGAAATTTAAGGAAGGTTCTTGCGGCAAGGCAGCTCCGCGTCTGGAAGTCATCATCAACAGTCATGATCCCGCTCATGAGGTGGGCGAGATTCTGGTGCGCGGAACCAATGTGATGCTGGGCTATTATAAGAATGAAGAAGCCACCGCCGAGACGATAGACGCTGAAGGCTGGTATCACACCGGCGATTTGGGTCTGATGGACGAGGAAGGAAACATCTTCATTAAGGGCCGCAGCAAGAACATGCTGTTGGGTGCCAGCGGACAGAATATCTATCCGGAGGAAATCGAAGACAAGTTGAACAATCTCACTCTGGTGGCCGAGAGTCTGGTGATCCAGCGCAATGAAAAGCTCTACGGACTGGTGTATCCGGATTTTGACGAGGCCGCCAAGTTGGGACTTCAGGAGGCTGATCTGGTGCAGATTATGGAGCAGAATCGTCAGGAACTGAATGCCATGATTCCGGGTTACAGCCAGCTGTCCGGAATCAAGATCTGCAAGGAAGAGTTTGAAAAGACTCCTAAAAAGAGTATCAAGCGTTTCCTTTATACCGATGTGGAAATCTAAAACGTGCGGAGACATCACGATGAAAGTGGTTTATCTGTATCATAGCGGCATGGCCTTTGAGCTGGAGCATTGCATCCTCATTGTGGATTACTATCAGCCGGAGGCCGTGACTGCCGTTTTGCAGCCGCAGGTGCGCCGGTTGCTGGGCTGTGGAAAGCCGGTTTACGTGCTGGTTTCTCATGTTCACGCCGATCATTTTGATCCGGTCGTCCTGAACTGGCAGCAGGAAGGTGAGGTGCATTATGTTTTCTCTGCCGATGTGGCTCCGGCTTTGCAGGGTAGGGAGGCGCAGGTGCATTTCCTGAAGAAAGGAGAAGTTTTTCAGGACGAGAACCTGACGGTTAAGGCGTATGGCTCCACCGATGTGGGCATCTCCTTTTATATACAGACCGAGGGATGGAAACTGTTTCATGCCGGCGATTTGAACAACTGGCATTGGAATGAGGAATCTACCGAGGAAGAGATCCGGCAAAGCGAACAGGAATATCAGGATGAACTGACTTTGATTACTCAGGAAATCAAAGAGTTGGATGTGCTTTGCTTTCCGGTAGACTCCCGTTTGGGGCACGATTACATGCGCGGAGCCGAACAGTTTGTTTCGGCGGTGCCGGTGCGTTGGTTCGTGCCGATTCATTTCACTTCCGGTCGTCCCGAAGATCCGCTGGCTTTTGGACCGGTGGCCCGGAAATACGGCGCTTCCTTCTGGTGCGCCGCCCATGAATGTGACTCTGTTATTTTGGAAAAATAAAAGATAAGAAAAATTATGGAAATCAAGTCTAGATTTGATCATTTGAACGTAAATGTAACTGATTTGGAAAGAAGTATTGCCTTTTACAATCAGGCACTTGGCCTGAAGGAGCATCATCGCAAGGAAGCCGCCGACGGTTCGTTCGTGCTGGTTTATCTGTGCGACGAGGCCAAGACTTTCTTTCTGGAACTGACCTGGCTCAAGGACCATCCTCAGGCATACGAGTTGGGAGAGAACGAAACCCACCTGTGCCTGCGTGTAGAAGGAGATTATGACCAGGTGCGTGCCTACCATCGCGAGATGGGATGCATCTGTTTTGAGAACCACGAGATGGGACTGTACTTTATCAACGATCCCGACGACTATTGGATTGAAATCCTTCCGGCAAAATAATGCAGACCGAAATATAGGAAACATATCACGCGCCGCGGCAGCCTTTGTCAAAGGGCTGTTGCGGCGCGTGTGTTTTATCCTTCCGCCAGCGGTTTTGTCCTGAAAAAGTGCTCCTGAAAAAAGATGCCGATGAATTATGCAAAACATCAAAATGATTTTCTCGGTTCATTGGGATGATTTTTTGAAGCGGTTGCATCGGTCTGCTTGCGGATGACCGAACGTGTCGGTGACGCACCGTTCCGGGCCAACCGTGTCCTCCGTTTTATCTTCGGGTAAAAGAGGTGGGGCCGATGCGGACATTTTGTATGCAAAACCGCCGGTTTTCGGTTGTCATAACGGTCCGTTTTGGTGTGATTTTTAATCTAAAGTAACGTTAAAGCATTAAATGTTTGTAAAAATCTTGTTCGTTTAAGGTATTATGCTTATTTTTGATATATAATTGTATAATATTGGATATAAATGAACTTTAAATATTATCTTACCGGCATTGCCCTTGCTTTTGTTCTGGATGCAGGAGCTCAGAAAATAACTATAGGTAACTACACCTTCAAGGATGGAGGTGAATATCAAGGGGAGCTTTTCAAGGGAAAGCCCTATGGTAAAGGAATCACAAAATATCAGAACGGAGACACTTATCAGGGAGAATATGTCAAGGGAAAACGTCAGGGTTTTGGCGTTTATACCTTTTCCGATGGTGAGAAGTACGAAGGACAGTGGTTTCAGGATCAGCAGCACGGCAAGGGAATCTATTATTTTGTGAACAACAACAAATATGACGGTCTCTGGTTCCGTGACTATCAGCAGGGACAGGGAACCATGTACTATTATAACGGCGACGTTTATGTGGGCAACTGGCGCGGAGATATGCGCGAAGGGCAGGGCACCTATACCTTTGCCAACGGCGCATTCTACAAGGGCCAGTGGCTGAACGACCGGAAAGAGGGTAAGGGCGTGTTCGACTGGAATGACGGTTCGCGCTACGAAGGTGCCTGGAAAAACAACCAGAGAAACGGTAAGGGAACCTTCTATTACTCAGACGGTGACGTGTACAGCGGTGAGTGGGTAGACGATGTGCAGCATGGCAAGGGAACCTACAAATTCCACAACGGCGACGTGTACGAAGGCGACTATGTGCAGGGAGAAAGAACCGGCGAAGGAGTGTTCACTTTTGCCAACGGCAACAAGTATGTGGGACATTTCAAGGCTGGAGAGCAGGACGGAACCGGCACCTTTACCTGGGCCACCGGTGCGTCTTACGTGGGAACCTGGAAGGCAAACCGTCGCGACGGCAAAGGTGTTTACACCTGGAGCAACGGCGATGTGTATGACGGCGAATGGAAAAACGGTCAGATGGACGGACAGGGCATTTTGCGACTAGCTGACGGAACCAAGTTCAAGGGTACCTTCCGGAAAGGTGAGAAAAACGGTCCCGGAATCCTGGTGGACGCTGACGGAAAACGATATGAAGGAGGATTCCTGAATAACGAAAAAGACGGAGAGTATGTGCTGAAAGACAAGAATGGAAACATTCTGGAGAAAGGAACATACGCTCGCGGAGTAAAGAAAAACTAATCTAAAAACGACCTTTAAAAGGCCTTATAAAATCTTATTCTTATGGCAGAAAAAACAAAACGACCCAATTGCGCCAGATTGAAAATGGTCAAGAACGACCCCTGGCTCGAACCTTACGAGCAGATCATCAATGACCGGCATGAATATGCTGTGCGCAGAATGAATGAATTGACAGGAAACGGGACACAGACCCTTTCTGATTTTGCAACCGGATATCTGTATTTCGGCCTGCAGAAGACCGATAAGGGATGGGTGTTCCGCGAGTGGGCTCCCAATGCCACTTCCATGTTCCTGGTTGGTGATTTTAGCAAGTGGGAAGAGCTTCCCCAATACGAGCTCAAGAAAATCAACGACGCCGGTGTTTGGGAAGTGAAGCTGCGCAAGTCTGCCCTGAAACACGGTCAGTTCTATAAGCTGAAGGTTTACTGGGAAGGCGGTTGTGGTGAGCGTATTCCGGCATGGGCCAAGCGTGTGGTGCAGGATGAGGAAAGCCACATTTTTTCTGCTCAGGTATGGGACCCCGAGAATCCATACGTATTCAAGAAACGCAATTTCAAGATCAAGTCAAGCGCCCCGCTGCTCATTTACGAGTGCCATGTAGGTATGGCTCAGGATGCAGAGAAGGTGGGTACTTATAAGGAATTCAAGGACAATGTGTTGCCGCGTATCGTGGCCGACGGTTATAACTGTATTCAGATTATGGCCATTCAGGAGCATCCGTATTACGGCAGCTTCGGTTATCATGTGTCCAGCTTCTTTGCTCCGTCCAGCCGTTTCGGTACTCCCGAAGAGCTGAAGGAACTGATTGACGCCGCTCACGCCAAGGGTATTGCCGTGATTATGGACCTGGTTCACTCTCACGCCGTGAAGAACGAAATGGAGGGCCTGGCCAATTTTGCCGGCGATCCGTGTCAGTACTTCTGTCAGGGCGACCGTCGCGAGCATCCGGCATGGGACAGCCTCTGCTTTGACTACGGACGCAATGAGGTGGTACACTTCCTGTTGTCTAACTGTAAGTATTGGCTGGAGGAATTCCAGTTCGACGGTTTCCGCTTCGACGGCGTTACTTCCATGCTTTATTACAACCACGGTCTGGGCGAGGCTTATACCAACTATGGTGATTATTATAATGGTGCGCAGGATGATCAGGCAATCTGTTATCTGACACTGGCCAACCTGTTGATTCACGAAGTCAAGCCGAAGGCCATCACCATTGCCGAGGAAGTTTCCGGAATGCCGGGACTGGCTTCTACATTCAAGGACGGCGGTATCGGATTCGACTACCGTATGGCCATGAATATTCCGGATTACTGGATTAAGCTGATCAAGGAATATGCCGACGAGAACTGGAAACCGAGCAGCATGTTCTGGGAGGTGACTAACCGCCGCAAGGATGAAAAGACCATTTCTTATTGCGAGAGTCACGACCAGGCATTGGTGGGCGACAAGACCATCATCTTCCGTCTGGTGGATGCAGACATGTACTGGCACTTCAAGATTGGCGACGAGAATTATCAGGCCGAGCGTGGTATTGCCCTGCACAAGATGATCCGTCTGCTCACCGCATCCACAATCAACGGCGGTTATCTGAACTTTATGGGAAATGAGTTCGGACATCCGGAATGGATTGACTTCCCGCGCGAAGGTAACGGATGGAGCTATAAATATGCCCGCCGCCAGTGGCATCTGGTAGATGATAACACATTGTGCTTTAAATATCTGGGAGATTTTGATAAAGAAATGATTCATCTGATCCGCAAGAAGGCCGGATTTGAAAAGACACCGGTGGTAGAGGTATGGCACAACGACGGCGACCAGGTGCTGGCATACAGCCGCAAGGATTTGCTCTTTGTGTTCAACTTCAGCTACAACCGCTCATATTCCGACTATGGCTTCATGATGCCGGAAGGTTCGTATGAGGTCGTGCTGAATACGGATGCACCGGAGTTTGGCGGACACGGTCTGAACGACGATCGTATAGAACATTTCACTTTGCACGATGACCTTCTGGCGCGCGATGGCAAGGGATGGCTGAAGCTGTATCTGCCGGCGCGAACAGCTATGGTGCTGCGTAAGAAGTGAGACAAATTGTAGTTGTTGAATGATGCGTAATAACGAAAAGGACAAATTTATGTGGAGGGCGACAAAGCTCTGTGCGACTCTTTTGTTCGCCCTCTTTTCTTTCTTATATCTATACTGCATGCAGGCGGACTTGTTGGCGTGCTTTCAGTACATCCTGTCTGATGGCCTCACGTCATACAGTCCGCTTGTAGGCGGATTGATCATCACGCTGCTTCTGGTTTTTCTGGGAGAACTGCTGGCCTATGCCTGTCCGTTGCCCACACCTTTTGTAGCTCTGTCTTATTTTCCTTCGGCTGTATTGCTGGCGGTGATCAGCGGAGGCACTCCGAAAAGTGACGGAATCGGGTTTGCGGCATCCGGCTGGACGTGGGTGGCTGTGACGGCTGTCGTGGTGGGGGTATGTATGCTTCTGCTGCGGAAATATGCCTCATACATCGTGCAGGACAAATACCGTTATACAGACTCCTGGCCCAATGCCCTGCTGTTTTTCCTGATGTTTGCCTTTGTGGGCAAGGTCGGTAATACGAACGACCGGTTGCATTATCAGCTCAAGGCAGAAAGCCTGCTGAACGATGAGTGTTATGATGAGATTCTGGAGATGCGACCGGGCAGTACGGGCATGTCTCCCGCTTTTCATGCCATACGCGCTTTGGCCTTGTCGCAGGACCAGCGTTTGGGCGAGGAACTCTTCCGTGCCCGCGGACTTTCCGGTTCTTCGGACCTGTTGGTGTCGGAGCATGAGTTCTTGTCATGCGACAGTCTGGAATATAAGTTCTATGATTTCTGGGGAGCGCGTCCCGGCAAACATCTGCAACAGAATCCCGAACTGTTCTTCCAGATTATTCTGGAACGCAATCTGTGTGATTCTACACGCCGCAAGGAAGTGCAGGATCTCTACCTGAGCAGTCTGCTTCTGGACCGTAAGATTGACCAGTTCGCTTCGTCTGTGGTGAAATATTATCCGCTGAATGACTCTCTGCCGAGACACTACCGCGAGGCTCTGATTCTGTATAAGCGGATACGCACGGCTCCGGTCTGCGTGTATGAGAATGAGTCGCTGGAAGAAAACTACAACGATTATCTCACCATGTCCCGCAACAAAGTGTCTGCACAGGAAGTGCAGAACAAGATCCGCCAGTCCTTCGGACGGACTTACTGGTACTATTATAACTACCGGTAAACGGGGGTAGCAGCTTTCAGACGGCCGCGTTCGGGCTTTTTTTCGTTTTTTTTCGGCGAGAATAAGCAAAAAGTATATGGTTGATTCGTTTTTTTTTATACCTTTGCACACTAAATAGAAATAGTTCAAAGGGATGCATATAGAAGGAGAAAAATGTGTACAGCCGTATTGGAAAACGTACGGCGGAACAACAGAACGAAAAACTGACTTTTGCAAACTAATTTGTTTAGATTGCAAGGTGTCGGCCTTTTTTCCTTTCACAGTTTCTCCAACTTTACGACATATTGTTTGTTAGGCCACCTTTCGGTATTTTTTTACCGGAATGAGTGGTCTTTCTTGTGTCCGTACGTTTCACTCTGGCAAGAACCAAACAATAATAACTATAATTATTCTTTATACAATAGTATTGTGCAATGAGAAATGTAACACTTATCCTCGACGACGGGACCAAATTTTGTGGAAAGTCGTTCGGCTATGAGAAGCCGGTGGCAGGCGAAGTTGTGTTTAACACAGCAATGATGGGATATCCCGAGAGTTTGACCGATCCGTCTTATGCCGGACAGCTTATGGTGCTGACTTATCCGTTGGTGGGAAATTATGGCGTTCCGGCCTTCACCTTCGAAGAAAACGGTTTGGCAACCTTTATGGAAAGCGACAAGATTTATGCCTCTGCAATCATTGTGTCGGATTACAGCAATGAGTATTCACACTGGAATGCCAAGGAAAGTCTGGCCGACTGGCTGAAGCGTGAGCAGATTCCGGGAATTACCGGCATTGACACTCGCGAACTGACTAAGGTGCTGCGTGAGCATGGTGTTATGATGGGTAAGATCATCTTCGACGACGAACCAGAGAATATTCCTCATGCTGACTATAACGGCGTGAACTTCGTGGACCGCGTGTCTTGCAAGGAAATCATCCGTTACAACACCGGCGCTCCCAAGAAAGTCGTTTTGGTGGACTGCGGTGTGAAGCACAATATTATCCGTTGCCTGATCAATCGTGGAGTAGAGGTCATCCGAGTGCCTTGGAACTACGATTTCAATGATATGGAGTTCGACGGTCTGTTCCTGGCCAACGGTCCCGGTGACCCGGACACTTGCGAGGATGCTGTAGTGAACATTCGCAAGTTCCTCAACTCAGACAAGGTGCGTCCTTGCATGGGTATCTGTATGGGTAACCAGCTGTTGAGCAAGGCAGCAGGAGCTAAGATCTACAAACTGAAGTACGGTCACCGTAGCCACAACCAGCCGGTTCGCATGGTCGGTACCAACAAATGCTTCATCACCAGCCAAAATCACGGATATGCAGTAGACAGCGATACTCTGGGACAGGATTGGGAGCCATTGTTTGTGAACATGAACGACGGATCTAACGAAGGTATCCGCCACAAGACAAATCCTTGGTTCAGCGCACAGTTCCACCCGGAAGCTTGCAGCGGTCCGATTGATACTGAGTTCTTATTCGATGATTTTGTAAAACTTCTTTAATTCTTGACTTTAAATGATTGACAAAAATATTAAGAAGGTCCTGCTGTTAGGTTCAGGAGCCTTGAAAATCGGTGAAGCCGGTGAGTTTGATTATTCTGGTTCTCAGGCCTTGAAGGCACTGAAGGAAGAAGGTATTGAAACCGTATTGATCAACCCGAACATTGCCACAGTGCAGACCAGTGAGGGTGTGGCCGATCAGATTTACTTTCTGCCGGTAACTCCGTTCTTCGTTGAGAAGGTAATCGAGAAAGAGAAACCACAGGGAATCCTGTTGGCATTCGGTGGACAGACTGCCTTGAACTGCGGTGTGCAGCTTTACAAGAGCGGCATCCTGGAGAAGTATAATGTGCAGGTGCTCGGTACTCCGGTTCAGGCCATTATCGACACAGAGGACCGCGAGCTGTTCGTGAAGAAGCTGGACGAGATTGATGTGAAGACCATCAAGAGTCAGGCTTGCGAAAGCATCGAGGAGGCACGCAAGGCTGCTGCCGAGCTGGGTTATCCGGTCATCATCCGTGCCGCTTACGCACTGGGAGGTCTGGGTTCCGGCTTCTGCGACAACGAAGAAGAACTGAACAAACTGGCCGAGAAAGCCTTCTCATTCTCACCGCAGGTATTGGTGGAGAAGAGCTTGAAGGGCTGGAAGGAAATTGAATACGAGGTAGTGCGCGACAAGTACGACAACTGTATTACCGTATGTAATATGGAAAACTTCGACCCACTGGGTATCCACACCGGTGAGAGTATCGTAATCGCTCCGTCGCAGACACTGACCAACTCTGAATATCACAAGTTGCGTGCCTTGAGTATCAAGATCGTGCGTCACATCGGTATCGTGGGAGAGTGTAACGTACAATATGCATTCGACCCGGAATCAGAGGACTACCGCGTGATCGAGGTAAATGCCCGTCTGAGCCGTTCTTCAGCTTTGGCATCAAAGGCAACCGGTTATCCGTTGGCTTTCGTAGCTGCTAAGTTGGGTATGGGTTACGGTCTGTTTGAGTTGAAGAACTCGGTTACCAAGACCACTTCAGCTTTCTTTGAGCCGGCATTGGACTATGTAGTCTGCAAGATTCCTCGTTGGGACTTGGGTAAGTTCCGTGGTGTAGACCGCGAATTGGGTTCATCCATGAAGTCTGTCGGCGAGGTGATGGCTATCGGCCGTACCTTCGAAGAGGCTATCCAGAAGGGTCTGCGTATGATCGGTCAGGGCATGCACGGCTTCGTAGAAAACAAGGAACTGGAGATCGAGAACATCGACGCTGCGCTGCGCGAACCGACCGACAAGCGTATCTTCATTATCTCTAAAGCCCTTTCAAAAGGCTATACTGTGGACCAGATTCACGAACTGACTAAGATTGACCGTTGGTTCCTGGAGAAACTGGCCAACATCAAGCAGACTTCACGCGAGTTGCACGCTTGCAAGAATATCAACCTGCTCGACAACGAGCTGCTCCGCAAGGCAAAGGTTCAGGGATTCACCGATTTCCAGATTGCCCGCGCCCTGGGTATGGAAGACGAGCTCGACATTGACGATGCTATCCTGATTGTCCGCAACCGTCGTAAGGCTGCCGGCATTGTTCCGGTTGTGAAGCAGATTGATACTTTGGCTGCCGAATATCCGGCACAGACCAACTATCTGTATCTTACTTACAGCGGTGTAGCCAACGATATCAAGTTCGAGCACGACAAGCGCAGCATCGTGGTATTGGGTTCCGGAGCTTACCGAATCGGTTCATCCGTAGAGTTCGACTGGTGCGGTGTGCAGGCTCTGAACACCATCCGCAAGGAAGGCTACCGCTCTGTCATGATCAACTATAATCCGGAAACTGTGTCAACCGACTACGATATGTGCGACCGTCTGTACTTCGACGAGTTGACATTCGAGCGTGTTATGGATATTCTGGATCTGGAGTGCCCGCACGGTGTGATCGTGTCTACCGGAGGTCAGATTCCAAACAACCTCGCCATGCGTCTCGACGGCCAGCACATCCCATTGTTGGGAACTACCGCCAAGAGCATCGACAACGCCGAGGACCGCGAGAAGTTCTCAGCCATGTTGAACCGCATCGGTGTAGACCAGCCGGAGTGGAGCGCCCTGACCAATATGGAAGATGTAAATGCCTTCATCGAGAAGGTTGGATTCCCGGTATTGGTTCGTCCTTCATACGTACTTTCCGGTGCTGCCATGAACGTATGTTCTAACCAGGAAGAGTTGGAACGCTTCCTGAAACTGGCTGCCAACGTATCCCAGAAGCATCCGGTGGTGATCAGCAAGTTCCTGTTGAATGCCAAGGAAGTGGAAATGGATGCTGTGGCCAAGGACGGAGAAATCCTGGCATACGCCATCAGCGAGCACATTGAGTTTGCCGGTGTTCACTCAGGAGATGCTACCATCCAGTTCCCGGCACAGAAACTGTACGTGGAGACCGTACGCCGCATCAAGAAGATCTCTGGCGAGATTGCCCGTGAGCTGAAGATCAGCGGTCCGTTCAATATCCAGTTCCTGGCCAAGAACAACGACATCAAGGTCATTGAATGTAACCTGCGTGCTTCACGAAGCTTCCCATTCGTAAGCAAGGTATTGAAGATAAACTTCATCGAGCTGGCTACCAAGGTAATGCTCGGATTGCCGGTAAGCAAGCCGAACAAGAGTCTGTTCGACTTCGATTATGTAGGAATCAAGGCCAGCCAGTTCTCATTCAACCGCTTGCAGAAGGCCGACCCGGTATTGGGTGTAGATATGGCTTCAACCGGTGAGGTAGGCTGTCTGGGTGATGATACCGATAACGCTCTGATGCAGGCCATGCTTTCAGTAGGTCACCGTGTTCCGGAGAAGAACATCCTGCTCTCTACCGGAGGCGCCAAGCAGAAGGCAAGCATGCTCGATGCGGCCCGTGAGCTGAAAGAGAACGGTTACAACCTGTATGCTACCGGAGGTACCAGCCGCTTCCTCACAGAAAACGGCATTGAAAATACATTGGTATACTGGCCAAACGAGGAGGGACATCCTCAGGCATTGGATATGCTGCACCAGAAACAGATTGATATGGTGGTGAACATTCCGAAGAACCTCACCGAAGGCGAGATCAGCAACGGTTACAAGATCCGTCGTGCCGCCATCGACCTGAATATTCCGTTGATCACCAACGCTCGTCTGGCGAGTGCCTTTATCCATGCATTCTGCAAGATCAAGACCGATGACATTGTCATCAAGAGTTGGTCTGAATACAAGTAATAAAGGATATGTATGAATTTTGAAATCATCTTTGTATTGCTATGTCTGGTTGCAATGGTCGTTGCTTTAATCAACGACCGTATGCGACCAGGCATGGTCCTTTTCTCGGTGGTTGTGCTTTTTTTGTGTACGGGAATCATTTCTCCGAAGGAGTGTCTCGAAGGATTCTCCAATAAAGGCATGATCACGGTAGCCCTGCTTTTCCTGGTGAGCGAAGGTATTCGCAAGAGTGGGGTATTGGAACAGTTCATTTATCGGCTGCTCCCGAAGGAGAAGTGCAGTGTGGCCAAGGGCAACATGCACATGCTTCCTGTTATTGCCTTTATCTCTGCTTTCCTGAACAACACACCGGTTGTCGTGATCTTTGCCCCGATCATCAAGAACTGGGCCCGACGGACCGGACTCTCTGCCACAAAATTCCTGATTCCGCTTTCCTATGCCACTATATTGGGCGGTATGTGTACCTTGATCGGTACTTCAACTAATCTGGTGGTCGACGGTATGATTCAGGATGCGGGCTACGAAGGTTTTACGATTTTCGAACTCGGTAAAATCGGAGTGATCATTGCTGTAATCGGAATCACCTATCTGGTTTTCTTCTCCAAGAAATTGTTGCCTGAGGTAAATGCCAAGGACGAAGAACTGGAAGATCTCACTGCCGAGAGCAATGTGGTTTGTGTAGAAGCCGTTATCGGAGCACGTTTTCCGGGCAACGGCAAAACTTTGAAGGAATTTGACTTTCCGCGTCACTATGGTGCTACAGTACGCAGTCTGCACCGCAATGGTGTGCGTCTGGAAGGCGACTGGATGAATATTCGTCTGTGTGAAAACGACACCTTGGTATTGGAGACCGACGACAAGTTCATCCCCACCTGGGGCGACAGCCGTGTCTTCCTGATGCTTTCCGTGATGGATGCCGACATGCAGATGGAGCGCAAGAAGCGCTATTTTGCCATGATCCTGCTGTTGTTTATGATTGTGGGTGCCACTGTGGGCGAACTTCCCTTTGTGGCCAATCTGTTTCCCGGAGTCAAACTCGACATGTTTTTCTTCGTGTGTATCACCACAGTCATTATGGCATGGACAAAGATGTTTTCTCCCAAGAACTATACCAAGTATATTTCCTGGGATGTACTGATTACGATTGCCTGCGCCTTTGCCATCAGCAAGGCTATGGAAAACTCCGGTTTTGCAACATTCATTGCCAATCAGATAATCGGCCTCACCGATTCGTTGGGACCGCACGCCCTGCTGGCCATCATCTTCCTGATCACCAATCTGTGTACGGAGCTGATCACCAACAATGCCGCCGCTGCATTGGCTTTTCCCATAGCACTGGCCGTATCCCGTCAGTTGGGTGTTGACCCTACGCCGTTCTTTGTGGTGATTTGTGTCGCCGCTTCGGCTTCGTTCTCCACACCGATCGGTTATCAGACCAACCTGATTGTGCAGGGTATCGGAGGTTACAAGTTTACCGACTTTGTACGTATCGGTTTGCCGCTGAATATCATCGTATTCATATTATCCATTATACTAATCCCTATGTTCTGGAACTTCTAAAACAATATAGAAGATGACACAAGAGAATAACATATATCCCATCTATGACAAGATGATGACCCGTGCCGACAAGGAAGCCTTGCTCGGTCAGAAAGGTATGATGATCTGGTTCACCGGTCTTTCCGGTTCCGGCAAGAGCACCATCGCTCTGAGTCTGGAACGCGAACTGGACAAGCGTGGCATTCTTTGCCGCATTCTCGACGGTGACAATATCCGTTCGGGCATCAACCGCAATCTCGGTTTCTCGGAAGAAGACCGTGTGGAAAACATCCGCCGTATTGCCGAAGTGGGCAAGCTGTTTGTAGATACCGGCATTGTGACTATTGCCGCATTCATCAGCCCGACCAACCAGCTTCGTGAGATGGCAGCCGAGATTATCGGCAAGGACGATTTCCGTGAAATTTATGTCAGCACCCCGCTGAGTGTCTGCGAGCAACGCGATGTCAAGGGCCTTTATGCCCGTGCCCGTCGCGGTGAGATCAAGGACTTTACCGGAGTGAGCGCTCCGTTCGAGGCACCCGAGCATCCCGCTCTTTCACTCGACACCTCCAAACTCTCTTTGGAGGAAGCCGTGAACCAGGTGCTTCAGTTAATTTTCGAATCAAATAACAACAAATAATATTGATTATGGCAGAATATAGTTTGAGTCATTTGCAGGAGCTCGAGGCCGAGTCTATCCACATCATCCGTGAGGTGGCCGCAGAGTTTGAAAATCCTGTGATGCTTTATTCCATAGGTAAGGACTCTTCTGTAATGGTGCGTCTGGCCGAGAAAGCCTTTGCGCCCGGAAAAGTTCCGTTCCCTTTGATGCACATCGATTCCAAGTGGAAATTCAAGGAAATGATTGAGTTCCGCGACAACTACGCCAAGCAGTATGGCTGGAACCTGATTGTAGAGTCTAACATGGAAGCCTTCCATGCCGGAGTGGGTCCGTTTACTCACGGCAGTAAGGTACACACCGACCTGATGAAGACCAAGGCCTTGCTCGATGCTTTGGCAAAGTATAAGTTCGATGCCGCTTTCGGTGGTGCTCGCCGTGATGAGGAGAAGAGCCGTGCCAAGGAGCGTATTTTCTCTTTCCGCGACCAGTTCCAGCAGTGGGATCCGAAGAACCAGCGTCCGGAGTTGTGGGACATCTACAACAGCCGTGTGCACAAGGGCGAGAGCATCCGTGTGTTCCCGTTGAGCAACTGGACCGAGCTCGACATCTGGCAGTACATCCGTCTGGAGAACATTCCTATTGTGCCGCTGTACTTCGCCAAGGAGCGTCCGGTGGTCAATATCGACGGTCAGCTCATCATGCCGGACGACGACCGTCTGCCGGAGAAATACCGCGACCAGATCGAGATGAAGAAGATCCGCTTCCGTACTTTGGGCTGCTGGCCGCTGACCGGAGCCATCGAGAGCGAGGCAGACACCATCGAGAAGATTGTGGAGGAAATGATGACCACCACCAAGAGTGAGCGTACCACCCGTGTGATCGACTTCGACCAGGAAGCATCCATGGAGCAGAAAAAGCGTGAAGGATATTTTTAAAACAGAAAGATTATGGCAGTTCAAAATATTAAGGAATTCCTGGATCAGGATGAAAAGAAAGACCTGTTGCGTTTGCTGACCGCCGGTTCTGTAGACGACGGAAAGTCTACGCTGATCGGCCGTCTGCTGTTCGACAGCAAGAAGCTCTATGAAGACCAGTTGCAGGCGTTGGAGCGCGACAGCAAGCGTGTGGGCAATGCCGGTGAGCACATCGACTATGCCCTGTTGCTCGACGGACTGAAAGCCGAGCGTGAGGAGGGTATCACCATCGACGTGGCCTACCGTTATTTCTCAACCAATTTGCGTAAGTTCATCATTGCCGACACTCCGGGACACGAACAATATACCCGCAATATGATTACCGGCGGATCAACCGCCAATCTGGCCATCATTCTGGTAGATGCCCGTACCGGTGTCATCACCCAGACCCGTCGCCACACTTTCCTGGTGTCTTTGCTCGGCATCAAGCACATTGTGTTGGCTGTAAACAAGATGGACCTGGTAGACTTCAGTCAGGAAGTGTTCGACAAGATTGTGGGCGAGTACCGCAAGCTGACCGATTACCTGGGTATTGACGATGTAACTTGCTTCCCGCTGTCCGCCCTTGATGGCGACAACGTGGTAGAGAAGTCCGACCGCACTCCGTGGTACGAAGGACCGGCATTGCTCGACTTCCTGGAGACAGTGCCTATCCACACCGACCGCAATATGGACGATTTCCGCTATCCGGTGCAGTACGTGCTGCGTCCGAACCTCGACTTCCGTGGTTTTTGCGGCAAGATCGCTTCCGGCGTGATCCGTAAGGGCGACGAAATCATGGCCCTGCCTTCCAAGAAGAAATCACACGTGAAGAGTATCGTGACCTACGAGGGCGAGCTCGAAGAAGCTTTCTGTCCGCAGTGTGTCACCATCACTTTGGAAGATGAGATCGACATCTCCCGTGGAGAGATGATTGTCAAAAGCGACAATCTGCCGGAGATCGGCCGTCATGTAGAAACCATGCTTGTGTGGATGGACGAGGAGCCTATGGACCGCAAGAAGCAGTTCTATCTGAAGCACAATACCAATACCACCCGTGCCACCATTGATCAGATTGCTTATAAGGTAGATGTGAACACTATGGAGCAAAGCCCGGCCGAGTTCTTCAAACTCAACGAGATCGGCCGTGTGCAGATCACCACAGCCAAGACCCTGTTCTTCGACGCCTATTCCAAGAACAAGGCTACCGGTTCATTCATTTTGATTGACCCGATTACCAACAACACCAGTGCTGTGGGTATGATTATCGGTCCTACAGCCGTTACCGACATCGAGCACGAAGATATTCCGGAACTGAACCTGCCGAAACTGGGCATTGCTCCGGAGCATTACGACGCGATCGAGAAGGCCGTGAAAGACCTTTCACGTCAGGGTATCGCCATTAACATCATCAAATAAGAGAGGAGGAAGGAATGGGACTACTGGAATTCAGTAAATTGCCGGTCAATACGCTTGTAGGCGCAGACTGGGATACATTCAAGAAGATGACCGACGGGCAGAATATCGGTTCCAAATACAAGAACAAATATTATCTGACCAAGGGCGTGTGCCGCCTGTTGAGCACCCTCAAGGGTTTGCAGGACAAGAAGTACGAAAAACTGCTGGCTTCACAGCCGTTGCAGAACGACCCCGTGTTTATCTTGGGCCACTGGCGCAGCGGAACCACTTTCGTGCACAACATCTTTGCGCAGGACAAGCATTTCGGTTACACCACTACTTATCAGACTGTGTTCCCGCACCTGATGATGTTCGGACAGCCTATGTTCAAGAAGACCATGGGCTGGCTGATGCCGGACAAGCGTCCGACCGACAACATGGAGCTGGCGCCCGATCTGCCTCAGGAGGAAGAGTTCGCCCTGTCGAACATGATGCCATATTCTTATTATGACTTCTGGTTCTTCCCGGAGCGCATGATGGAGTATTGCGAGCGTTACCTCACTTTTGAGAAGATCACCCCCGAGGAGTTGAAGGTATTTAAGGAGACTTTCCTCAAGCTGGTGAAGATTTCGTTGTGGAATACCGGCGGTACACAGTATCTGTCCAAGAACCCGCCACACACCGGTCGTGTAAAGGCTCTGGTGGAACTGTTCCCCAACGCCAAGTTCATCTATCTGATGCGTAACCCATACACTGTGTTCGAGAGCACCCGCAGCTTCTTCAACAACACCATCAAGCCGCTGGAGCTCCAGCCTTACGATGAGAACGTGATGGAGCAGAATATTCTCGATGCCTATACACAGCTGTATCGTGCTTACGAGGAGCAGAAGAAGTTCATCCCCGAAGGCAATCTCTACGAGGTGAAGTTTGAGGAGTTTGAGCGTGACGCTTTGGCCACCACCGAGGATATTTACCGCAAGCTGAATATTCCGGGATGGGAAGAAGCCCGTCCGGCCATTGAGGCTTATGTGGGCAAGAAGAAAGGCTACAAGAAGAACAAGTATGAATACAAGCCGCGCACCGTTCAGCTGGTGAACGATAACTGGGGCTATGCCCTGAAGGACTGGGATTACCCGGTGCACTAAGCTGAGCATGGCTTGACGAATATTATTGTATAAAATGGCTCCGTCCCCTTTTCCGAGTGATTCGGGAAGGGGGACGGAGTCTTTTGTATATCGGATTCTTTTCTATAGTTGATTTTCAAATCTTCTGAAAATTAGTTTGTATTTAATTTGCATTGTACTTAAAAAATGGTATATTTGTTCTCGAGGCCGTATCTGAGCGGAGTAATCAAGCGTGCTACCCTCGGGGGTGATGGGGGCTAGTGAAGGCTGAAACAAACAGCGCGCAGAGAGGTTAACCCCAAGTTGAGATATAACACTGGCTATCCAATCCGAGCGGGCGGAGAAAGTACGGGTTGCTTTTTCCTTTACGGCACGGACGGACGCAAAGATATATCTCAGCGTTTTTTATAAACACTTTCAACACTTCTTGATCGTGTTTTTGTATTCATGAAATATGCTTTCTTGTAATTTTGTTTATTTGATAACGGCATCAAGACCTTTCACGAACTGAACGAGGCCCTGCCGTCGCTTGTGGGTGATGACGGACGGATCAAGCCGTTTAACCGGTTCTTAAACGAGGTTCAAAGGATTCACCAGTCCTATAACGTGAACTATCTGCGCACGGAGTACAATCTGGCACAGGCTTCCTCCCTGATGGCAGCCCGCTGGAAGCAGTTCGAGCAGGACGGCGACCGCTACCTGTTGCAGTACCGCACTGTAGGCGACAAGCGTGTGCGCCGCAGTCACCGCATGCTGCATAACATTACACTGCCCATAACCAGCAAGTTCTGGAACGAATATTTCCCGCCGAATAACTGGAACTGTCGCTGTACCGTGGTACAGGTGCGAAAAGGGAAATATCCCGAATCCAACGAACAGGAAGCCATGAAACTGGGTATGGAGGCCACGGCAGGCAAGTACCGCGAGATGTTCCTGTTCAACCCCGGCAAGACGATGACCTGCTTTCCGGCTTACAATGCCTATACCCGCAAGACTTGCGTCACTTGCCGCCAGCGACCGGGAAACATGGAGCTTGCCGCCAACATTCCGGATAATGAGCTGTGCCGGGCATGCCGGATTCTTCAGGAACTCAAACACATGGATGCAAAGGCTACCAGACATAAGGCTGCATTCCTAAAAGGAACGAAGATTTCCCATCCCGAGTTCGGTCGGGAAGTAAACATAACAGGAAAAAGTATTAAGGAATGGACCAACCAACCCTTTGAGCATTTCTATGAAAAGAACCGGATGCTGCTTGACATCGAAAACGCTTTCAAGGAAACTTCCTATCTGGGAGCGGTTCCATATCATAAAAGCGATGATGTGAAATGGTCGCACATCTTTGAAACTGAAATTCAAGGAAGTAAGGCATGGATTATCGTACGTGAATATACTTGGGGTGATATAAACTTACACAGCATATCTGACAGTCTGGGAGAATACTTGAAAGAACATAAGCCCATAAAAAAAGAGTAGCAAAGAAGCCCATACACTCGAAACTACAATCCGAAGCGGTACTTTAATGCTACCCTTTGCAAATATACAACTTAATGTATAATTATCAAACAAATGGAAAAGAAATTATCTGGAAACGCATTCCCTAAGTGCTTCGAGCAGGAAACGCACGTTCGTCACATCGTTCACGACGACCTCCGTGGGACAAGCACCGTCAGGATCAATATAACCCACTGTGGCAGTGAAGAGCACGTTGTCCAGCGATGCGGCCAGCTATTAGGGAGAACACACGCGGAAAAGTTTCTCCATCTCCTTCATATTGCAACAGGTCTTCATGGCTCAGTCCTCCTTTCCGTTAAGTTGTTCTTCGGTGAAAAGGGAAAAATGATGGAGTTTGTCATGCTGTTTGCGCAACTCCAGACGGCGGTTCTCAAACCGTGCCTGAATCTCCTTCATATTGAAAAGCTCACGGCTCATGTACCACTGTCCTTTCCAGTTGCAGAAAGATTGGGAATAATTGCCGATCAATCCGTAGAAAGAGTGCATGGACTTTCCGAAAGCCTTGCAGTAGTCGTTGCAGCTTACCCATTGCTCGCCCCCCAGACGGAACAGGCTGCTGTCATTCACTATCAGCTCGCCATTGGCGATGCGCACAAGGAGCGTATCTACTTCTATACTGAAACGGGCATCAAGCCATTGGGCAAAGCGCATAGCTATGCGGTAATCGATACACCAAGTTCCGGCTTCGCCTTTTCGACCTCCTTTGCGAATAACAATCAAATCTTCGGGAGTGACAGTAGCAAAAGGACGTTCGTCCTTTTGGTTGAAACCAAAGTGACGTTTATCACTTTGCTCATTGATTTTGTCTGCGAGGGATTGCAGATATTTTATCACGTACTGTTGCTTCAACCAGTCTTTAGGGAGTTTCCCAAACGGTTTAGCCATTCCGGTAAGGTTTACCCAACAGTTTTCATCCTGACGTTCGATAGCCAGTTCTTTGCCATCCACTTGGACGAGTTCAATCAAATTCTTATTGTCAGTCATATTGATAAGAATTGTGATATAAAAGAAAAGCCCTCCGTAGGAGTGACTGACACTTACTACGAAGCGAATTTGTAAATATCACAGAGTACTGCTACGGAGAAATATAATTATAACCGGGGATGTTAAAAAAGCATAGAAATATAAAACAGGCAGATTTCAGAAAATGAAACCTGCCTGAGTCAGGGCGCACGGCCTTTCGGCTTAGCACCATTGCAAATATAGAGAATATAAATTACAATACAAACAATAATCTGAATTTTTATTTCAAGACGAATGTAAATTGAAGTCGGTCAAAAAAATGGGGCACCCCTCGATGCCCCGGTGCGGTACACGGTCTTTCGGCCCTGTCCCTTCGTATTGCTACGCACCACAAATATAAACAATAAAAACTACAATGCAAACAATCTGCCGAAAAAACAGGACTTGCTCCTGAAAAAGAAGAATTTCTGCAAGTACAATTATATCAAACAGTTATTTAATCATGGAAAAACAAAAACTGCAGGAAGAACATATCAAGGTAAGAAAGGAACTGCGTAGACGTATCAACAAGATGATCCGCCTTACACTGTCGGACTTCAAGGTGGAAGCCCTCGAGCAGTTTGACAGCAACTCAAGAACGCCGTGTCTTGAATGAGGAAGCAGCACTTATATATTTGTAAAAAGCTACTTGTTTCTGGTAGCTCCGTAGAACTGCAATCCATGACCTTAAAGGTTCCCAAGACTTTCTATTACAAATGTAGTGAATTAAAAGAACAATACAAATTCTGAGTATAAAAATAAATGCAAACCCGTTTTTAGAAAAGGAAACGTAGTTTAGTTGCTGCCTAACATCACCGGCATGATAAAATACAACCGGCCGACTTGAAATAATCAAATCGGCCGGAGGGGGGTCCAAACCCTTGCGGGAATGAACCATAGCAAATATACAGAATATAAATTACACTGCAAAAAATATATATTAAAATATGAAATTTCTCTTCTGTGTAAGAGAAAAATTATTGAATTTACTGTTGTCGTAAGATTTATGTCTTTTTGTCACCTATTCCTAAATTTTGCTATCACTTATATTTTAGAAATTCTGCAATCCAGAATAAAATCTGCATAATCATACACTTCCGTACTGCATATTTCCTGCATATATGTGGATTTTATGCAAAAAGTCCCACAAAAAAGGAAACGAGTTCCCACAAGGAATGAAGAGAAACACCGTGGTGATGGCAACAATTCACCGTGGCAACTCTGAAAAGTCATCAAAGGAATTTGGAAAAGAGGGAAGAAACGGTGTTTTTAAAGGTCAGATAAACGTAGTTTAAAGCATGGTAGGAATGTAGAAATAGCGTGTATTCCATTTATCAACAGACGGATATGTCGGAAAGCAATCCCTGAGGTTTGGATTTTTGGAATATCCTGATCTTCTGGACGCATATCCGCCAGTCTCAGAGCGCATAAATATCATAATGTCATTCTGTAAAAAAGGAAGAGCCCCGCTCCGGAGCATAAAGACGCTTTCCGGAGCGGGGTTCTTTGGTTGGTATCGTAACGTGTGCGGTGATTAGCGCAACACGATCTTGCAGTCGCTCAAGTCTTCTACGATGGCAAGGCTCTCTACCTTGATATTCTCATCGTCCATCACCTTACGTCCGCCCTGGAAGGCCTTTTCGATGATGAAGCCCATACCTTCGATAGTGGCGCCGCTCTGTTTGCACAAGTCAATCACACCCTTGGCTGCATTTCCGAAGGCCAGGAAGTCGTCGATAAACAGAATGTGGTCGTCGGCACAAAGGAAGTTGCTGCTGATGCACACCGTGTAGTCGCGGTCTTTGGTGAAAGAGTGTACCACAGAGGTGAGCATGTTCTCCATCGTCTTAGGCTGTTTCTTCTTGATGAACACCACGGGCAGGTGCATCAGATAACCCACGAAGATGGCCGGAGCGATACCGCTGGCTTCGATGGTGACAATCTTGTTGATGGGGCGGTCCTTGAAGCGCGCCATGAATTCTTTTCCGATTTCATACATCAGGGTCGGGTCCATCTGATGATTGATAAAGCTGTCCACTTTCAGGATGCCACCGGGGAAACATTTTCCATCCTGAAGAATGCGTTTTTTCAGTAATTCCATAGGGATAAATGCAGTTGAATTGATTAATTCCTGCAAAGTTAATATCTTTTTTCTTCACTGCGGCATTTTCTGCGCCACATATTTACATCAAAATGTATCTTTTTTGGCCGCTTTACAGCCTTGTAAAGGACCAAAAAGAGAGAAAATCCGAAAAAATTGCACAAAACATTCTTGAAATGTGCATTTTTTAGTTACCTTTGCCGGCGTTTAGATAAATTAATAAGGACTATTAACTGAATAAAGAATATTATGGCTTACAATTTATTGAAAGGCAAGCGTGGTATCATCTTCGGTGCGTTGAACGATGCTTCAATCGCTTGGAAGGTGGCTGAACGTGCCGTTGAAGAGGGCGCGCAGATTGTATTGACAAATACTCCGGTGGCATGCCGTATGGGTACTATCGCCGAACTGGCTGAGAAAACCGGCGCTACTGTGATTCCTGCTGACGCAACTTCAGTTGAGGACCTGAACAATCTGTTCGTACAGGCTCAGGAGGCTCTGGGTGGAAAGATCGACTTCGTGCTGCACTCAGTGGCTATGAGCGCCAACATGCGTAAGAAACGTACTTATGATGATCTGGACTATAACTTGCTGGGCAAGACTCTCGATATCTCGGCTATCTCATTCCACAAGATGATTCAGGTGGCCAAGAAGCTGGATGCCATCAACGAGAACGGTTCTATCCTGGCGTTGAGCTATGTGGCTGCACAGCGTACTTTCTTCGGTTATAACGATATGGCCGATGCCAAGTCTTTGCTGGAGTCTATCGCTCGTAGCTTCGGTTACATCTACGGTCGTGAGAAGGGCGTTCGTATCAACACCATTTCTCAGTCACCTACCTTCACTACTGCCGGTGGCGGTATCAAGGGATTCGACGGACTGTATGACTTCAGCGACCGTATGTCTCCTCTGGGCAATGCCAGCGCTGACGAGTGTGCAGACTACTGCGTGGTTATGTTCTCAGACCTGACCAAGAAGGTTACTATGCAGAACCTGTTCCACGACGGTGGTTTCTCTAACATGGGTATGTCTTTGCGCGGTATGACCCAGTATCAGAAGTCATTCATCGACGAGAACCGTGACGAGAACGGTAACATCATCTACGGATAATTCTCGAATTTATATCATAATTTGATTCAAGGCTGTCGGCGGTTTCGCCGGCAGCCTTTTTTGATATCTAAAAAAACTGTCTATTTTAATTAGGGAAAATTTGCATTTGTATTGATTATTATATATTTTTACAGGGAATAAAAATCTTAATAAATCTAATTTACATGATAACAGAGGAGAAGGTTATTTCCCATTTGTATCAGGATGCTGATAGTGGAGAATGGATCATACAAACCAATGAGGAACATCAAAGAGGGGTGGCAGAGTTGACGGCGGCATTTGCCGGACAATTCGGATACTTTTCTTGGGGGTATGCTTTGGGAATGCTTCACGATAAAGGGAAGGAACGTAATGCTTTTCAGCAATATATCCGTAAGGCGAATGGATTATCGGTTACCGATAACAAGGTTTACAAGGAACATAATCATGCCTTTGTCGGAGGTATATTGGCCAAAGAACTGATGGGTATGAGTGTCCTTAATCTTCTCGTGAATCAGATTGTTTCCCATCATTCCGGATTACATGATTATCCGGATATCGAGTCAATCTTACAGGAAAAACGATTGCCGGAAGAAATAGACCGTAAAAATATTGTATGGGACAAGCTGCGGTTGATCCAGGAACTTCGTGAGGCTCCTTTTGTCCGACAGAAGGTTGATATAAAACATTTTCATCATCTTTCGCGCATGCTGTTTTCTTGTTTGGTAGATGCAGATCGACTCGATACGGAACGTTTTATGAATGTGGAGTCGTGGCAAAAGCGAGGTTGTGCCAGTACGCTTGCTGATTTACTGCCAGAACTGGAAACTTATATGCAGCATCTGCAGTCGAATGCTCCGGATACGGCAGTAAACCGGATTCGCAGGCAGATATTGCAGCAGTGCATAAAGATGTCCACTGGAGAAAAGGGCTTTTACAGTCTGACGGTGCCTACCGGTGGCGGCAAGACTCTTTCTTCTTTGCTTTGGGCTATGAAGCACGCTGTTCATAACGGTATGAGCCGTATTATTATCGCAATACCTTATACCAGTATCATTGTTCAGACTGCCGCCCAGTTGAAAAGGATTTTCGGAGAAGAAAATGTTCTGGAGCATCATAGTAGCTTTAATCCGGATGAGATTCAGGACGAGATTCTGAATGGAAAGACAAAACAAGAAATCATTGCGTTACGTGAAAAAGCAAAGCTGGCAACAGAAAATTGGGATTATCCGATTATTGTGACCACAAATGTGCAGTTGTTTGAATCCATGTTCAGCAACAAACCCTCTGTTTGCCGTAAATTACACAATTTGGCAAATTCCGTAATTCTATTGGATGAGGCACAGACTTTGCCGACCGATTTTCTGCAACCGATAGTAGATGGAATGAAGGCATATCAAGAGATGTTCGGAGTGTCGGTTCTGTTTACTACAGCCAGTCAGCCGGTTCTTAGCGGTTTGATTGAGGGTTCTAACCCAAGAGCAAGTTTTAAAGGGATAGACCGGATTACGGAAATCATTCCCAAGGACTTTGTTCTGCACGACAAACTGCGTCGCGTGCGTCTGGAGATAGATGATGCCGGTTCTACGTATGATGAGATTGCCGGGAGACTGGTACAATTTGAAAAGGTGCTTTGCATCGTGAATACACGACAAGATGCCAAAGAACTTTATGATCGTCTGCCGGAAGAAGGCGTTAAGCTCCATCTGTCGCGAATGATGTGTCCGGAGCATATCAGCGAAACGATAAACCGGATAAAAGAACTTTTGAGAAGCAATGACGCACCGGTTATTCGGGTAATTGCCACGCAGTTGGTTGAAGCCGGTGTAGATATGGATTTTCCAGTTGTTTTCCGACAAGAAGCCGGGTTGGACTCTGTTTTGCAGGCTGCGGGCCGTTGTAACCGTGAAGGAAAATTGGCACAAGGAAAAACTTTTGTTTTCAGCCTGAGTGCCGAAAACAGAAAGCCATACGGCTCTATGGCTGCGGCGAACAATGCTCGCCTGAATTTGCCGGCAACGAGCGACTGGTTTGCTCCTTCTGTGATGGAAGCATATTTCAAACAACTTTATTCGCGTACAGAGACATTCGACCGGAAAACAATCAGTCATTATCTTTATAAACCTGATGAACTGTGTTTCGAAAAAGCATCTGATGCGTTTAAACTGATAGAGGATGATGGAGTCAATTTGATCGTCAATTGGGGAAACAGTATGGATCTGGTTGCCGAATTAAAAACGTCCGGATGCACCTATTCCTTGATGAAACAACTCGCAAAATATACTGTTGGTATCCGGCAGTCGGACTTTAAGAAGTTGGTGCAATATGGAGCAGTGGAAGAGATTCTGGAAGGAATCTATCTTTTATCGGACAGAGAGCAATATGATAAGGACACGGGAGTCAGACTGGATAATCATTGGATGGAAGAGATATTAATGATCTAAGCAAAAGAATATGATATGGAATATACAGATAAAGAATACGGTTTGGAAGTGTGGGGCGACTGGGCGTGCTTTACGCGTCCGGAGCTAAAGGTGGAGCGTGTCAGTTACGATGTGATTACTCCATCTGCCGCACGGGCTATTTTTGAAGCTATCCTTTTCAAACGCTATGCCATGCGTTGGCAAATTACCAGAATAGAGGTTCTGAATCCAATTAAGTGGACTACGATCCGGAGAAACGAGGTCGGTGCTGTGGCCGGTAAGTCATCTATTTTTATAGAAGACAAGCGCCAACAGAAAAATTCGTTGCTTCTTCAGGATGTGCGTTATCGCATTTATGCCAAGTTGGTATTTATACCGGTTAAGGACCGTCCGAAAGAGGCTTTTGCCAAACATAAGCCCGGTGATGATGAGAATCCGATGAAATATTATCAGATGTTCGAGCGGCGTGCAGCACAGGGACAATGTTTTACGCAACCGTATTTGGGATGTCGTGAGTTTGCAGCCAACTGGCGGTTGATTGAAGAGTCAGAAACTCTTGTGCCTCCACTTTCGGAAGACCGGGATTTGGGTATTATGCTTTATGATATGGATTTCGACAAGGATCCTAAAAAGCCGGATGCCATGTTTTACCGTGCCAAGATGGAGCAGGGAGTAATTGTTGTACCCGATAAAGATAGTGAGGAGGTGATGAGATGATACTGAAAGCGTTGTATGATTATTATCAGCGGAGTGGAGAAGAAGTAGCTCCTTTAGGGTTGGAATATAAGCAGATTGGCTTTATCATTGTTCTGGATAAGGATGGGCATTTTTTGCGATTCGAAGACAGACGTTTGGACAAGAAGTCTGCACAGCAGTTTCTGGTGATGAAGAGTGTGGGACGATCCAGTGCCCCTGTGGCCAATTATCTGTATGACAACAGTCAGTACGTCTTTGGCTATTCAGATAAGGGAGATTTGGATAGTATGCGTAAATACTTTGATACATTCAAGTCTAAAGTGGCCGAAATTTATGGAATGTATTCCGAGAATAAGGCAATTCAAGCTGTTTACGCATTTTATCAGCAGGAGCCGTCTGCTATGGTTGAGGCTATGCAGCAAGATGCACTGTGGGATGATATTGCTAAAAATCTGAACAAGAAATATTCTACATTTTCGTTTTTGATTGATGGTGATACCGAGATTGTTGCTTCTAAAAGAGATTTGATGAATCTGGCAACTCCGGAAGACACTGTAGAGGGAAAGCTTTGTCTGGTTACCGGAAAACATTCGAAAACAGTAGAGGTTACTACGGCAACCATGATACCCGGAAGTCAGGCTACCGCAAAGTTGGTGGCTTTTCAGGTAAATTCCGGATATGACTCGTACGGGAAGACGAAGGGAAACAATGCTCCGATTTCTGAGGATGCGGAGTTTGCATATACCACAGCGTTGAATCATATGCTTCGTCCTGATTCACATAACAAATTCATGGTGGGGAATCGTACGTTCCTTTTCTGGGCTTCTTCTGCAAGTCAGGCTGCCAAAGAGTCAGAGGATAGTTTGTTTGCCTTATTGGGGCGTCCGGAAACAGATGATGACGATCCGAACAGACGCATAGAGTTGGTGCGCAGCACTTTTATGGCCATCTATAATGGAAAGTTAAGTGCCGACAAAGATGACACCTTTTATATATTGGGATTGGCACCCAATTCTGCCAGAATAGCCGTGGTATATTGGAGTGAAATGCCCCTTCGAGACTTTGCCGGTGTGATTAGCAGGCATTTTGAAGACATGGAGATGGTAGACATACGTAAGGAAAAGAAACCGTATGTAGGATTGCATTCTATTTTAGGAAGTGTTACTTTGGGAGGAAAATCAAGTGATGCAATTCCCAATATGCCGGATGCGGTAGTGAAAAGCATTTTTCAGGGCTTGCCTTATCCGATATCACTTTTTCAGGCTTGCATCCGCCGTGTACGTGCAGAGCAGTCAATAAACGTTGTTCGTGCAGCTATTATGAAAGCCTATCTGAACCGATTGAATGATAATAACCATAAAAATATTGAGAGTATGTTAGACAAAGAGAATAATAATCAAGGCTATCTTTGCGGCCGACTGTTCGCAGTTTTAGAGAATTTGCAGTATGCGGCCAACAAGCAGGATTCTATCCGTTCCAGTTACATGAATGCAGCCTCATCTACACCGGCTGCTGTATTTTCAACTATTCTGAAGCTGTCAAACAGTCACTATGGAAAATTGTCAAAAGAGAATAAAGGACTGGCTGTCTTCTTTGATAATCAGAAGAAAGAAATAATGGCTATGATTCAGGATTTTCCGACAACTTTGGATTTGGGAGATCAGGGTAGATTCTTTTTGGGATACTATCATCAAAAATGTTATAGAGAGAACAAAGAAACAGAAGAGTAATAACAAACATTTAAAAAAATATAGCTATGGCAGAAATTAAAAACAGAATAGATTTTATTTATATCTTTGATGTGCAGGATGGTAATCCTAATGGTGATCCCGATGCTGGAAACCTTCCTCGAGTAGATGCTGAAACAGGTATGGGATTGGTTACTGATGTTTGCCTGAAACGCAAAATCCGCAATTATGTGCAAGTAGCTAAGGCTGGCGAAGAAGGAAATGACATTCTTGTAAAATCAAAAGAATTTTCAGGCGAGGAGGTCTTCATAAACGGAGAAATCCGAAAGATGTATAAAGAGGATTTAGGATTGGATCTGAAAGTTAAAGACAAAGCACCGGCAGATAAAGTTGCTGCAGGCAGAGCTGCTATGTGCAAACGATTCTTTGATGTCAGAACTTTCGGGGCTGTTCTTTCAACAGGTGCTAATGCCGGACAGGTACGTGGAGCTGTTCAGATGACTTTTGCCCGCTCATTGGATATGATCGTTTCCGAAGAGCATGCATTGACGGTATGTGCTGCCCGTGATGAGGATAAACCTTATGATGCACAGGTCGGAATTCAGGGACGCAAGGCTACTGTTCCTTATGGATTGTATGTGTGTCATGGGTTTGTTTCTGCAAATCTGGCACAACAGACCGGCTTCTCAGAAGATGATCTGAATTTGTTATGGGATGCATTGAGAAATATGTTTGATGTGGACCGTTCTGCAGCCCGCGGATTGATGAGTGCGCAAAAACTGATTGTGTTTAAACATGATTCCGTGTTGGGTAATGCGCCGGCTAACAAATTGTTTGACTTGGTAAAAGTAGAAAAAGTTTGTTCGGGAGCACCACGCTCTTTCAAAGATTATTCTATCACAATAGACCGTGATCATGTACCTGTGAATGTCACTATAGATGAATTAATCTAATTCAGCATATGTATAGCGAAGATGATATGCTCATGCTTTCGGGAATACAGCATTTCAGATTCTGTCCCCGCCAATGGGCTTTGATACATATTGACCAGCAATGGGAAGAAAATCGGCTTACGATAGAAGGTCAGATTTTGCATCATCATGTGGACGATCCTTTTTATCGGCAGAAGTGCGGTGACCTGGTTACTTTGCGTGCAGTAAATATTGCTTCGCATGAATTGGGGCTCTATGGCATCTCGGATGCCATAGAGCTGCATCCTTCATCTTCGGAAGAAGATTCTATTCAGCATCCTAAATATCCAGGAAGATGGCAACCGATAGTTGTAGAATATAAACATGGAAAACCTAAAAAGAATGAGATAGATGAGGTGCAGCTTGCAGCTCAGGTAATGTGTCTGGAAGAGATGTACCGGATTCATATCCCATATGGTGCTTTCTTTTATGGTGAACTGCGACATCGGGTACATGTGGACATAACGGACGAACTGCGACAAATTGTTCGTGATTGTGCTTGGGAGATGCATCAGCTTTTTGAAAAAACACTTCTTCCCAAAGCCGAATATGGCAAGCATTGTGAGAAGTGTTCTCTGAAAGAAATCTGTATGCCCAAAATGGAACAGTGTTGTACGGCTGCGAGTACTTATCTGAAAAATAATCTGTATCAATGAGAAAACTGTTGAATATATTGTATGTAACAACACCTGAAGCATACCTCAGTAAAGACGGACAGAACGTAGTTGTGTCCGTCAAACAGGAAGAGGTGTTCCGTATTCCGGCTATCAACATAGAAGGAATCGTTACGTTTGGTTATATGGGAGCAAGTCCTGGAGTGATGAAACTATGCAGTGATAATGGTATTTCTCTTACTTTCCTTTCACCTCATGGCAGATTTATCAGCAGAGTACAAGGAGCAACGAAAGGAAATGTGTTGTTACGTAAAAAGCAATATTCTCTTTCGGATGATGACTCATGGTCATTGCATGTTGCTCAAATTATGATTGGCGGAAAAATTCAGAATTATCGAAATATTCTGAAAAGGTATATGCGTGATTATGGAGAAAATGAGGACATAAGTCGGGTGATACGGGTTCTGGAACAAGCAAAGCGAGATGCTCTGAATGCTCCCGACAAATCTTCATTGATGGGCCATGAAGGTTTGGCTTCAAATGCATATTTCGAGGTATTCTCGGTATTGATATTAAATCAAAAGACTGATTTCCCTTTTCTGGGCCGAAACCGTCGTCCTCCAAAAGATGCCGTTAATGCCATGTTATCTTTCGCTTATACATTAATAGCCAATGATGTAGCTGCTGCATTAGAAACAGTTGGCTTGGATCCTTATGTTGGATTTCTTCATACCCTTCGTCCTGGACGCACTTCTTTAGCACTGGATTTGATGGAGGAGCTGAGAGCTTATTTGGGTGATCGTTTTGTTTTATCGTTAATAAACAAGCGCCAAATAACTGTGAAGGATTTTCTTTCACAAGGTGACAATGGGATTGTTATGACAGAAAAGGGGAAAAAGACTTTTATTACTGCATGGCAAGCGAGAAAAAGAGAAACCATAATTCACCCTTATCTTAACGAAAAGATTGAGATCGGTTTATTGCCTTATGTGCAGGCAATGTTATTGGCTCGGTATATACGGCAAGACATAGACGATTATCCAGTCTTTTTAATAAAATAGTTTTTGTGTATGTATATTCTAGTAACGTATGATGTAGATACAACGTGTAATGAAGGAGCCCGTAGATTAAGACGTGTGGCTAAAGCATGTCTGGATTATGGCCAAAGAGTACAAAATTCTGTGTTTGAATGTGAAGTTACTGAAGCACAATTATGCACTTTAAAGAATATGATACGTGATATAATTGACACTCAAACAGATAGCGTTAGGTTTTACTATCTCAATAAGAATATTGCCCGACGAGTAGAAGTACTAGGAGTAGAAACATCTTATAATGTAAATGATGCTATAATTATATAGTGTTCGCGAAGCATATGTATTACATAAATTACCGAGTTTTCGCACTTATTGGTTTTCAGTGTATTACATATGTTGCACTTATATTATCTCTTAAATTTGATGCCCTTTAGAAGAGTTCGCGAAAACCTTCTTCTAAATGTCTGAAAATAAGAGAGAAAAAATATATACGGTCGCACTCCTCGTGAGTGCGTGGATTGAAACAATGAATCAGCACCGACAATGCGCTCCTGATTGAGTCGCACTCCTCGTGAGTGCGTGGATTGAAACTTGACCCTATTTTTGGTGTCGCTGCTGATGAGACGTCGCACTCCTCGTGAGTGCGTGGATTGAAACTGAGGCTTCCGCTAACGCTTCTTATGCTCAGGCTTGTCGCACTCCTCGTGAGTGCGTGGATTGAAACCAGACAGGCCTCATTACCTTTGTGAGTTGGAAATGTCGCACTCCTCGTGAGTGCGTGGATTGAAACAATGAATCAGCACCGACAATGCG